>Ga0207426_1000317_pt1 | contig 94070 bp, 98 predicted proteins | sample AraplaMF_Cvi_mMS_FD_184265 | JGI IMG/M metagenome (GOLD analysis project Ga0207426, IMG submission 184265) | Arabidopsis root microbial communities from the University of North Carolina, USA - plate scrape MF_Cvi_mMS (SPAdes) (version 2) | ecosystem: Host-associated > Plants > Roots > Endosphere... | reverse complement strand
CGGACCAGCTGTTCCGCAATGCCGACCTGGCCATGTACCGAGCCAAGGCGGACGGGCCGGGCGAATTCCGCTTCTTCGCCACCGAGCTGAACGCCGGCATCCAGGACGCGGTGGTGCTGGAAGCGGAGCTGCGGGCCGCGGTCGAGGCCGACCAGTTCGTGCTGCACTACCAGCCGCAGATCGACCTGCACAGCGGCCGGATCGTCGGCGCCGAGGCGCTGATGCGCTGGCAGCATCCGACCCGCGGCCTGTTGCTGCCGGCGCAGTTCCTGCCGGCGGCGGAGGAGAGCGGGCTGATCATCGCCATGAACACCTGGGCGCTGCGCGAGGCCTGCGCCCAGGCCGCCGACTGGGCCCGCGAGGGGCTGGCGCTACGCGTCGGCGTCAATCTGACCTCGCTGCAGTTCCGCAAGCAGGATATCGGCCAGCTGATCCGGCAGACCCTGGAGGACAGCGGCCTGGCCGCGACGGCCCTGGAGCTGGAGCTGACGGAAGGCGTGCTGATGCAGAATGCGGAATCGGCGGCCAGCAAGATCGCCGAGCTGCGCGGCCTCGGCATCCGCTTCGCCATCGACGATTTCGGCACCGGCTACTCCTCGCTCAACTACCTCAAGATCTTCCCGGTCAATCGCCTGAAGATCGACCGCAGCTTCATCCGCAACTTGGAAAGCAGCCCCGGGGATACGGCGATCGTGCGGGCGATCACCAATCTCGGCCATGATCTCGGCCTGGACGTCACCGCCGAAGGGGTGGAAACTCCCGAGCAGCTCGAGACCATTCGCGGGCTGGGTTGTGATGAGGTTCAGGGATTTCATTTCGCCAAGCCGATGTCGGACAAGCAGCTGCGAGACTTCGTCCGCGGCTGGCCGGCGGATGGTCGGGTTTCGTAGCCCCTGCTCCAGGTTTTGACGGTTCGGCGTAGGCCCAGGCGCGATCGCGCGGCGGGGCTGGAGTGGGAATGACCATGACCGACGGCGGACGGCAGCCGGTATCGGAATCCCTGGCCAGGCAGATCGTGCGGCGCCTCCGGTCCCGTCCGGACAGCGAGCACGAGATGCGGTTCAACGGCACCGGCTTCGCGATCGCGATCCTGACCTATCTGCTGTGCAGAGGCGGCTACGATCCGGACGCGATCATCGTCCTGCTGCTCTACATGTCGCTCAACATCTGCGTCTTCGCCCATATCCTGCTGCATCCCGCGATCTGCCGCCCGCGCCGGATCTTCTCGATCCTCAACGACTTCGTCTCGCTGTACTGGGTGATGCATCTCGGCGACGAGATCACCACGATCCTGTTCCCGATCTATCTGTGGGTGATCCTGGGCAACGGCTTCCGCTTCGGCATCCGGTTCCTGGCGCTGGCCACGACCATGGGGCTGATCTCGTTCGGCATCCTGGTGGCCACGACGCCATTCTGGCGATCGGAGGCGGCCCTGTCGGCCGGGCTGCTCGGCAGCATGCTGCTGGTGGCACTCTGCGCCGTGCCCCTGATCCACGCGCTGCTCAAGGCCAAGCAGCGGGCCGAGGCCGTGGATCGGGAGAGGAACTTCCTGCTGGCATGCGTCAGCCACGAGCTGCGCACGCCGGTGACCGCCATCCTCGGCACCGGATCGGTGCTGCAGGACACCAAGCTAGACCCGACGCAGCGCGAGATGACGCGGCGGGTGGTCGCCGCCGGGCAGCGGCTGGTGACGCTGCTCAACGACATTCCCGGCGGGTCCCGCTTGGGGGCGGCCGATGCCGACCGGCCGCAGGGAGGCAGCGACCGCGAAGGTCATTGCCTGTCCCCGAAATGATCTTGCCCGAGCGGCCTGAGGCCGCCCGCAGGCCGAGCGGCCCGGGATCGCCGATCGGGCGCATCCTTCGGCGCCTCCGGGCCCGTCCGGACAGCGAGCACGAGATGCGGTTCAACGGCATCGCCCTGTCGACCGCGACGCTGGTCTATCTGCTGGCGACCGGGCAGCTCGGTTCCGACGAGCTCGTCGTCTACACCGTCTATATCGGCCTTTGCGTCATCATTTTCGGTCATATCCTCCTCCAGCCGCAAATCTGCCGCACGCGCCGGATCATCGCCATGCTCGGCGACTTCGGAGTCCTGCTTTGCGAGATGCAGATCCGGGGCGAGACGGCAGCCTTTCTGTTCCCTTTGTTCATCTGGGTCATCCTCGGGAACGGCTTCCGCTTCGGAATACGCTTCCTGGTGCTCGCGACGGCAGCGGGCCTGGGGGCGTTCGGCGCAGTGATTGCCACGACCCCGTTCTGGCGGTCGCAGCCGGCGCTGTCGGCCGGCCTGCTCGCCGGCGTCGTGCTGGTATCGCTGTGCGCCGCGCCGCTGATCCGCAGTCTGTCCAGGGCCAAGCTGCAGGCCGAAGCGGCGAGTGAAGCAAAGAGCTTCCTCCTGGCGAGCGTCAGCCACGAGCTGCGTGCGCCGATGTCCGCCATCCTCGGCACCGGATCGGTGCTGCAGGACACCGAGCTAGACCCGACCCAGCGCGAGATGACGCAGAAGGTGGTCGCAGCCGGGGAGCGGGTGATGACGCTGGTCGACGACATCTCCCGGATCGAAAGGGCCGGCCCGGCGCTTCCGGCCCGGCACCATCGAGATCGCCACGGGCAACCACCGCCGGACCGATCGCCCCAGGCCGAAGACCAGCCGTCGCTGAGGGAGTGACCGCCGAGCCGCCACGGAACCCGTCCTGGACATGATCGCCGAAGGGGCAGAAACTCCAGTGCAGATCAAATTGGGCCCTGTGCCCGATTGCCATGCGGCTCAAGACTTCTAGTTCACGATGCGGTGCCGGACGAACAGTTGCGAGCCTTTCGGCGGGCTGACCGGCGGAGAGGTGGCTTCTTATGACGTCTGACTTTGGTTTTGACGGTTCGGCACAGTCACTGTCGGGCGGGATGATCGAGCCGGTGGGCCCGCGTCCCTGCGAGCGATGACCGACGGCGGACGGCAGATGGGATCCGGTCGCGGGATCAAGCGCATCTTGCAGCGGTTCCGGGCCCGTCCGGACAGCGAGCATGAGATGGGCTACAACCGCGTGGCCTTCTGCCTGGTCATCTTCGCCTATGTCCTGGCGACGGACGGCGGCTGGTACGACCTGATCCTGCCGACGGTCTACCTGCTGACCGGGTTCGGGTTCCTGCTGCACATCGCGCTTCATCCGCGGCGCTGCCCGCCGCGACGGGTGCTGGCGGTCATCGGAGATCTCGGCGTCCTGTCGCTGCAGCTGCATTTCGGCGGTTCCGGCTCGTCGGTGTTCTTCCCGATCTATCTCTGGGCGATCCTCGGCAACGGCTTCCGCTTCGGCCTCGGCTATCTTCATCTGTCGATGGCCATCGGCCTCGCCAGTTTTGGGGCGGTGATCGCCACCACGCCGTTCTGGTCCAACAATCTCAGCCTCTCGCTCGGCCTCCTGGCCGGCATCGTCATCCTGCCGCTCTATTCCGGCACCCTCATCCGCAAGCTCTCGAAGGCCCGGCAGGTGGCCGAGGAAGCGAGCCAGGCGAAGAGCATGTTCCTGGCCAGCGTCAGCCATGAGCTGCGGACGCCGCTGACCGCCATCATCGGCATGGGGTCGGTGCTGCACGACACCAGGCTGGACCCCTCGCAGCGGGAGATGACGCAGACCGTCGTCTCGGCCGGCCAGCAGCTTCTGACCCTGATCAACGACATCCTGGACTTCTCCCGGATCGAAGCCGGGCAGATGACGGTGCAGGCCGCCGATTTCGACCTGCCGTCCCTGCTGGCCGAGATGCGGGCCATGGTCCTGACCCAGGCCCGACCCAAGGGCCTGCACCTCGCCATCCATATCGACCGTCGCGTGCCCCTCCGGCTGCGGGGCAGCGAGCGGCACCTCAGGGAGATCGTCCTCAACCTTCTCGGCAATGCCGTCAAATTCACCGAGGCCGGCAGCGTGGTGATCTCCGTCCGGCCCGAGGCCGGCCTCGGCGATCGGCCGCGGCTGCGCTTCGAGGTTTCGGACACCGGGATCGGCATCGCGCCGGAGGCCTCGACCCATATCTTCGAAAGTTTCCGGCAGGCCGACACCTCGATCATGGACCGGTTCGGGGGCACCGGGCTCGGCCTCGCCATCTGCAAGCGGCTGATCATCCTGCTCGGCGGCGAGATCGGGGTCGACAGCACCCCCGGCATCGGCAGCACCTTCTGGTTCACGCTGGATTTCGATCACGCCGGCGATGCCGAGACGCAGCCCGCCGTCGAGCCGATCCCCGAGCTCGGCGTGGTCGCCGGCGACGTTGCGCTGATCGGCCGGCTGATGCCGCTGCTGACGCCGGCCGCCGACACGGTCGAGACCTTCGGCTCGATCGACGCGGCGCTCTCCTGGCCATCGCTGGGCTCCACCGATAAGGCCGCCGTGCTGATGGTGGATCGGCGCGCCCTGCCGACCGACCCGAACCAGCGGATGCGGGTTCTCGCCGCGCTCTGCTCGGCCCCGTCCGTCCGCTCGATCCTGCTCGACGACCCGGCCGCCGGCGAGGAGCTACCCCGGGACCTGAAGGAGGCTTTCGCCACGACGATACCGGTAGAAGCGGACGCTCGCTCGATCGGCATCGCCTTGCGCATCGCGCAGGCCGGACGCGTTGATGGGCAGGAGGCCACGGCGATCCGCCGCCACACCCCAGCGGGACGCCGCCTGTCCATCCTGGTCGCCGACGACAACCGGATGAACCAGAAGGTCCTGCGGGAGATCCTGACGCGGGCCGGCCACCAGGTCCAGCTGGTCGCCAATGGTGAGGAGGCCCTCGACGCGCTCGACATCGGGACCTTCGACCTCGTCCTGATGGACATCAACATGCCGGTGATGAACGGCATCGAGGCCACGAAGCTGTTCCGTTTCACCGCGCTGGACCGGCCGCATGTCCCGATCGTCGCCCTGACCGCCGACGCCACGCCGGGCGTCGCCGCGCGCTGCGCCGAGGCCGGCATGGACGCCTGCCTGACCAAGCCGATCGAACCCGAGAAGCTGTTCGCCGCGATCGACGATGTTCTGGCCGGGCATGCCCCGGCAGCGCAGCCGCAACCGGCGCCGACGCTGCCGGACAACGTCACCGCCCTGCCGCAGACCGGCCCGGCCGCGGTCGACATGCGCGTCCTCGATCGGCTGGAGTCCCTCGGCGGGAATGACTTCCTGGTCGAGCTGATCGACGACTTCCTGGAGGACATCGAGACGGTCGCCCAGGAACTGCGGGTGGCGGTGCAAAAAGGGGACGCGCTGCAGTTCCGGGCCAACGCCCATGCGATGCGCAGCGCGACCGCGAATATCGGCGCCCGCGGCCTGTCCGATCTCTGCCAGGACTGGCAGGGGATCAGCGCCGCGGATCTCGCCCATAACGGCCCGGCGCACATGAGTCGCCTGTCCGCCGAACTGGAGCGCGTCCGGCCGATCCTGCTGCGACGGCGCGGTGCCGCCGGGCGATCCGTCACGAGCGGCTGACGATCCGAAAGAGCACGGTATCGGGCGCGGACATGCCGGCCGGCCAACCGTCCGTCCACCCCTCCCTGCGGCGTACGGACGATGCCGGTCGTCATCACTCGGCGGCAAACGGCATTGCGGTCGTTGCCTGACGGCGGTTCTGTGCAGTCGTCAGACGCGCCATCTTGCGGAGATCCGCCTCCTCCAACCGGAGAGCCGCGTCGACCCAGATATCGACCACATCCTGCAATTCCTGGAACGTCACCGGGTTCACCCGCCGCCGGACCTGATACATCGACGACAGGGCGTTGCGCCGGCGGCGGTGCTGGACGAGATATTCCCGGAGGGTCTCGCGCCCCCGGCCGTCATCGGCCAGGACGTCGACCACGCCCATATCGTGCAGTTCCTCGGCAGAATAGATCCTGCCGCTCGCGATCATCCGCTCGGCCGCCACCACGCCCAGCCGACGGGACAGGAAGCTGTAGGCGCCCATGCCCGGGAACAGGTTGAACAGGATCTCGGGCAGACCCATCTTGGCGCCGCGCTCGGCCACGATCAGATCATGCGCCAACGCGCTTTCGAAACCGCCGCCCAGCGCGTCGCCCTGAACCAGGGCGATGGTGACGACCGGCAGATCGAACGCAATGGCGTTCCGGTGGATCGCCTCGATGCAGAGATAGCCGTAGCGGCGCAGGGCTGCGCGATCGCCGGCCCGGATCTTCTCGGCAAACAAGCTGAGATCGCCGCCCAGATTGAAGGTTCCGGGGGTGTTCGACGCCAGCACGTAGTAATCGAACGGCGTCTCGGCTTCGTCGGCCCGGCTGGCGAACAGCCGCTGCAGCGACCGCTGCATGTCGTTGATGTCGTGCAGCAGCTCCGGGGTAAAGCTCGGGCGTCCTTCTGGACGCATCATGCACCAGTAGATCCGGTCGACCGGGTCAAGCTCGACGACCAGATTCCGGTAGTGGCTGCGGGCGACTTCGAGATGGGCCGGCTCCCAGGCTTCCAGCACCTGAGGCTGCAGCCCGAAAACAGAGGGCAGCGGCTGCGTTGGGTTGTGAATGGCGATGCTCGGGGTCATGACGTGCTCCTTCGGTTGCTGCCGCCCGCTGCAGCCCAATGGCCGACAAGGGAGGTCTTCTTCTGCGGAGCGGCACAAGCATTGTGCGCATTTCCGTTTATTTTGGCCACCCAAGACAATTATTCGCGTATTGTAGGTATAAATTACATCGATTTTTACTGATATTTTATGCCAGCCGCTGGTTCGCCAGAATATGCACAAGATCGCATTTTGGATGAATTAGCCTAAAATAGGCATGAACCCTCATCGAAATCGACGATCATCCTCTGTCTGAGGTATGCGGGTCCGCATCGACCAAGCTCGTCGGGCTCCGCCGAGGGCCGGCAGCGCCGATGGCGGTGGCAGCAGGCGTGCTGCAGACGGGATGATGACTGTGCCGCGGCAGCCCATGCGCAGCCGATGTTTTGCCCGCCGCCGGCGATGCGGCGGCTCCGCTGCACGATCCGGGTCGTGGCCGGCTGGCAGCGAGTTGAGCGTCGACCACGACGAGATGGCAGCTCCGGCAGCCGGCGCCCGAGCCGCTACTTCGCCGGCGCCGACGGCACGTACCAGCCGCTGGGCAGGCCGTCGGACTGGCGGCGGACCGGCGCCGCGGGAGCGGCTGCCGCCACGCGGGTCGGCGCCACCCGGGTCGGTGCCACCGTCACGGCGGCCGGCGCGGGCGCTGCGATCGGGGCCGCCGGCCGGGCCTGACGGGTCTGCGGCTGGGCGACCGGACGGATCGCCACCGGCGCCGGGCTGGGCCGTTCGGGCTGCGAGGCCGCCATCGCCAGCAGCACGTCGTCGACCGGCGCGACCTGCGGCCGGTCCGGGATCGGCGCCATTCTGACGGGCGCGGGGCGCGCCGCGGCCTGGCGGACCGGTGCGACCGGCTCCGGCATCGGCGCCACCCGGTCCGGGATCGGCTGCATCGCCACCACCACCGGGCGGGACGCCGGCGCCAGCAACGGCGCCTGGCGGATCGGTGCCGGCTGTGCCGCAAGCGGCTGGCCGGTGCGGTCGGCGATGGCGGCATCGACGCGCGCCATCGTGCCCTGCTCATCCGGCGACAGCCGGTCCGGGATCGGCGCCATCGCCATCACCACCGGCGACCGGCTGCCCGGCTGCCCGGTGCGGGCCGCGACCGCGCCGTCGACCCGATCCTGGATCTGCTGCTCGGCGTATTGCGTCATCCGGTCGGGGCGGCTGGAGCCCGGGGAGGTGCCGGCGATCTGCGGGCTGATGATGTCCATGTAGCGCCGGGTCTCCGGCGGCAGGCTGCGCCCGTCCTCGACATATTGCCGGTAGCGGCCGGGGCCGGCGTTGTAGGCGCCGAGGAAGCCGGGCGACCCGTACATCTCGTACAGCTCGCGGATATAGGCCGTGCCCGCCATGATGTTGTTCTCGGGATCGTAGGGGTCGCGGCCCAGCCCGTGCTTCTGGCGCAGCTCCTCATAGGTGCCAGGCATCACCTGCATCAGCCCCTGGGCTCCGGCGGAGCTGGTGATCGGCTGGCCGCCCTTCCAGGTGGTGCGGCCGCCGCTCTCGACCCGCATCACCTCGCGGATCCATTCCGGCGGCACGTTAAAGCGCTTCGACGCCTTCTGGATCTGCGGTTCCCAATAGGCGATGTTGCCGCCGGCCGGCCGGGGCTTGTCACCGCCGCACGCGGCGATCAACCCGGCGACCAGACCGAGCGTCGCCGCGGCCCTGAGCCAGCTTCCCCTACCGGCCATGATGGCCCCCTCCAGACTCCCCCGGGCACAAGCGCCCTTCTTTACCTCGTGATCGCAAGGATCAACGGCAAGCCATTCAAACCTATCATGTTTGTCGAAAGAATGGCAGCCCCGACGAATCGAGGCGTCAGGCCGGCTTTCCGAAATTCCTTCTCCGACCGGCCGCGTCGCGCCTGTATAAGAGCGCCCGACCTTCCCTTCCGGAGCCGGACATGGACCGCGACGCCCTCCCCGCCCCGACGCCGCGAAAGCTGCGGCCGCTGCCCACCCTGATCTTCGGCTCGCGCTGGCTGCAGCTGCCGCTCTATCTGGGGCTGATCGTGGCCCAGGCGGTCTACGCCTTCCTGTTCCTGAAGGAGCTGTGGCACCTGGTCAGCCACGCGCCCGAGCTCAGCGAGCAGCAGATCATGCTGGTGGTGCTGGGGCTGATCGACGTGGTGATGATCTCGAACCTGCTGATGATGGTCATCGTCGGCGGCTACGAGACCTTCGTCTCCCGCCTCGGGCTGAGCGGCCATCCCGACCAGCCGGAATGGCTCGACCATGTCAATGCCAGCATCCTGAAGGTCAAACTGGCGATGGCGATCATCGGCATCTCGTCGATCCACCTGCTGCGCACCTTCATCGGCGCCGGCAATGTCGGGTCGCCGGACAACACCAGCTACACCGAGACCGGCATCATCCTGCAGACGGTGATCCACAGCGTCTTCATCCTGTCGGCGATCGGCATCGCCCTGGTCGACCGGATCTCCCAGCCCGCGCCCGACCGGCCGCATTGAGCCCCACCCCGGACATCGCCGCCCTGGCCGAGGCCGTGCTCGTCGCCGGGGAGCTGACGCTGGAGCCGCTGCGGCCCGGCCATGCGGAAGAGCTGTTCGACGGCTTGGCCGACCCCGGCCTCTACCGCTTCATCCCGCAGGAGCCGCCCGCCGATGCCGCGGCGCTGCGTGCCCGGTTCGAGCGTCTGGCCGCGCGGCGGTCGCCGGCCGGGGACCAGGCCTGGCTGAACTGGGCCGTCCGCCTGCCTGACGGCAGCCATGCCGGGCTGGTCGAGGCTACGGTCGGCAGCACCGGCGCGACCGACATCGCCTATTTCGTCTTCCGCCGCTGCCAGGGCCGCGGCATCGGCCGCCGCTCCGTCGGCGCCGTGGTCGAGGCACTGGCGGCCGAGCCGGCGGTGACCGCGATCGGCGCCTCGATCGACACCCGCAACGCGGCCTCGATCGCGCTGGTCGAGGCGCTCGGCTTCGAACGCACCGGCCTGATCCGCGACGCCGACCATTTCAAGGGCGCCGCCAGCGACGAGGTTCGCTACCAGCTGCCGCTCGGGCGCTGAGAGACGGGGACCGCCGATGACTCAGGACCTGATGCCCGGCTTCACACCCTTCGACATCGAGACCGTGCCCGGCATCCGCATCCATGGCGTGCGCGCCGGCGACGGGCCGCCGGTGCTGCTGCTGCACGGCCACCCGCAGACCCACGCCACCTGGCACGCGGTGGCGCCGCTTCTGGTCGCCGCCGGCCACGGCGTGGTCGCCGCCGATCTGCGCGGCTATGGCGATTCCTCCAGGCCCGAGGGCGGCGACAACCACATCGCCTACTCGAAGCGGGCGATGGCGGCCGACCAGGTGGCGGTGATGCGCGCCCTGGGTCATGACCGCTTCGCCGTGATCGGCCATGACCGCGGCGGCCGCGTCGCCCACTGCATGGCGCTGGACCATCCGGGCGCGGTGCGGCGGATCGCGGTGCTGGACATCGCCCCGACGGCGACGATGTACGCCCGCACCGACCGGGCCTTCGCCACCCGCTACTTCTGGTGGTTCTTCCTGATCCAGCCGGCGCCGCTGCCGGAGCGCCTGATCGAGGCCGACCCGGAATTCTTCCTGCGCCACCACCTGGCGGGGCAGAGCCGGACCCCGGGCGTGCCGCGCGAGGACCTGGTGCAGGAGTATCTGCGCTGCTACCGCCAGCCCGGCGCGATCCACGCCATCTGCGAGGACTATCGGGCGGCGGCCACGATCGACCTGGAGCACGACGCCGCCGATGCCGGTCGCCGCATCGAGGCGCCGCTGCTGGCGCTTTGGGGCGCCAAGGGCATAGTCGGCGAGTTGTACGACGTGCTGGAAACCTGGCGCGACAAGGCGACGGATGTCCGTGGCCGCCCCCTGCCCTGCGGCCACGCACTGCAGGAGGAGCGGCCGGAGGAGACCGCCGCGGCGCTGATCGACTTCCTGGGCGAGGAGCCGGTCACGCCGCCATGAGCCGGGCCTCGATCCGGGCCAGAGAACGGCGGAAGGCGGCGGGCTCGTCAAGCGCCCGGGCCAGCACCAGGGCGCCCTGGATCGCCGCCACCGCCTCCTCCGCCCGGTCGCGGGCCACCTCCTCCGGCCGGCCCGACCGCTCCAGCCCCTGAGCCAGGGCGTCGGTCCAGGCGGCGAAATAGCCGCGGATGGCGGTACCGAAGCGGTCTCGGACATCGCCGAGCGCGAAGGCGCCGACCAGACACACCCGCCGGCCGGAGCGGAAATAGCCGTCGACCGCGCGGATCATCTCCGCCACCGCGCGGCGCGGATCCTCCTCCCGCAGCGGGCCGAAGATGTGCTGCTCGAACCAGGCGTCGATCTCCGCCAGCACCGCCGCCGCCATCTCCTCCTTCCCGCCCGGGAAGAAGTGATAGAGGCTGCCCTTGCCCAGGCCGGTGCGCGCGCCGATCAGGGCCAGGCTGGCGCCCTCGTAGCCGTGCTCGCGGAACACCTCGGCCAGGGCCGGCAGCACATCCGCCCGCTCCGCCACCATCCTCGGCAAGGCTAGAGCCCGAGATCGCTGAGCCCGGGATGGTCCGCCGGCCGCGGGCCGGACCGGTCCCAGTGGAACTTGCGGTCGGATGCCGCGATCGGCCGGTCGTTGATCGAGGCGTGGCGGACGCGCATCAGCCCGTGCTCGTCGAACTCCCAGTTCTCGTTGCCGTAGGAGCGGTACCACTGGCCGGAATCGTCGCGCCACTCATAGGCGAAGCGGACGGCGATGCGGTTGCCATCGAAAGCCCAGAGCTCCTTGATCAGCCGGTATTCCAGCTCCCGCGCCCATTTCCGGGTCAGGAACTCGACGATCTGGGCGCGGCCCTGCGGGAACTCCGCCCGGTTCCGCCAGCGGCTGTCCTCGGTATAGGCCAGCGAGACGCGTTGCGGATCGCAGCTGTTCCAGCCATCCTCGGCCCCGCGGACTTTCTGGATCGCGGTCTCGCGGGTGAAGGGCGGCAGCGGCGGACGGTCGGCGGTCATGACGGTTCTCCATGAAAGGATTGTACCGAACGGAACTGACTTTACCGATTGGTACAGACAGCGATGCTATCGGTCAAGCCGGGCTCCTGCGACTCTTGACCGCAAGCGAGTCGAAGGCGGAGGAATCATCCGCCGCCGAACGCCCGGGCCGATGCGGCGCCCGTTCTTCATCGGAGCACTCCCTTGCCCTTCTCCCTGCACGAGATCTCTGTCGGCGTGATGCTGCCGAAGCTGCGCATGCTGTCGACGCTGCTGGACAAGGCCGCGGCTCACGCCGAGGCCGAGCGGATCGATCCCGCCACGCTGGTCGAGGCCCGCCTCGCCCCCGACATGTACCCGCTGTCAGGCCAGATCCAGCGCGTCAGCGACGGCGCCAAGGCCGGCGCCGCCCGCCTGGCCGGGCTGACGGCGCCGAGCTTCGAGGACAATGAGACGACCATTTCTGAGCTGAAGGAGCGGCTGGCCAAGACCATCGCCTATCTGGAGAGCATCCGCCCCGACCAGATCGACGGCCGCGAGGAGGAGACCATCACCATCCCCATGCGCGACCGCCAGGCGGAGTTCACCGGCCGCAGCTACGCACTGAACATGATCCTACCGAACGTCTATTTCCACGTCGTCACCGCCTACGACATCCTGCGGCACAAGGGGGTGCAGATCGGCAAGCGGGACTATCTCGCGCTGATGGCCTGAGAACCCGGCCCATCATCTTTCATGGCGTCATTCCCCACCGAAGCGGGGATGACGCCGTGAACTTTGGTATCCGATTGAAAACATTTGTGCAGCCGCATCTTCCCCGCCGGCGACAAAAGTCGTACCAAGGGGAGGTCAGGGGCCGGCCGCGAGCCCGGCCCGATTTCGGGAGGATGCGAGATGCGTGCCCTGGTCCTGGAGCGGCAGAGGGAATTGTCGCTGCGCGAGATCGACCTGCCCCGGACCCTCGGGCCGGGCGACGTCCGGATCAAGATCGACACCGTCGGCGTCTGCGGCAGCGACGTGCACTACTACACCCATGGCCGGATCGGGCCCTTCGTGGTGAAGGAGCCGATGGTGCTGGGCCATGAGGCCGCCGGCACCGTCAGCGAGGTCGGTCCTGGCGTCACCAGCCTGAAGCCCGGCGACCGGGTGTGCATGGAGCCGGGCATCCCCGACCTGACCTCCAAGGCCTCCAAGCTCGGCCTCTACAATGTCGACCCCAGCGTCGTGTTCTGGGCCACCCCGCCGGTGCATGGCTGCCTGACGCCCGAGGTGGTGCACCCCGCCGGCTTCACCTTCAAGCTGCCGGACAACGTCTCCTTCGCCGAGGGCGCGATGGTCGAGCCCTTCGCCGTCGGCCTGCAGGCGGCGGTGAAGGCGCGGATCCAGCCCGGCGACTTCGCCGTGGTGATCGGCGCCGGGCCGATCGGCATCATGGCCGCCCTCGCTGCGCTTGCCGGCGGCTGCAGCCGGGTGCTGATCTCCGACCTGCTGCCGGAGAAGCTGGCGATCGCCGAGCGCTATCCCGGCATCACCGGCGTCAACATCCGCGAGACCAAGCTGGCCGACGCGGTGGCCGCGGCGACGGATGGCTGGGGCGCCGATGTGGTGTTCGAGGCCAGCGGCAGCCCGCGCGCCTATCCCGGAATCTTCGACGCCGTGCGCCCCGGCGGCTGCTTGGTGGTGATCGGCATGCCGGTCGAGCCGGTGGCGGTCGACCTGGTTGCCGCCGCGGCCAAGGAGGTGCGGATCGAGACCGTGTTCCGCTACGCCAATGTCTATGATCGCGCCATCGCCATGATCGCCTCCGGCAAGGTCGACCTGAAGCCGCTGATCTCCCACACCTACGGCTTCGAGGACAGCATCGCCGCCTTCGAGCGGGCGGCCGAGGGAAGGCCGGCGGACGTCAAGCTGCAGATCAAGCTCTGATCGGGTGAAGCGCCGGCCCGTGCGGCCGGCGCTTGATTCCTCGTTCGCCATATGTTCCAGTGTCGGGACAGGCCAACGGGGAGGACGCCATGGCGGCGAAGCAGGCATCGGGGATTCGCGTCGGCATCGGCGGCTGGACCTTCGAGCCCTGGCGCGAGACCTTCTACCCCAAGGGCCTGGCGCAGAAGCGCGAGCTGGAATACGCCTCGCGCCAGGTCACCTCGATCGAGATCAACGGCACCTATTACGGCTCGCAGAAGCCGGAGACCTTCGCCAAATGGCGCGAGGAGACGCCGGAGGGCTTCGTCTTCTCGGTCAAGGGCACGCGCTTCACCACCAACCGGCGGGTGCTGGCTGAGGCCGGCGAGTCGATCGAGCGATTCGTCGGCAGCGGCATCACCGAGCTGAAAGAGAAGCTGGGGCCGATCAACTGGCAGTTCCTGCCGACCAAGCAGTTCGACCCGAAGGATTTCGAGGCCTTCCTGAAGCTGCTGCCCCATGAGGTCGACGGCCACGCTTTGCGCCATGTGGTCGAGGTCCGGCACGACAGCTTCCGCAACCCCGAATTCATCGACCTGCTGCGCGCCCACAAGGTGGCGGTGGTGCTGACCGACAAGGAGGGCTTCCCGGAGATCCCGGACGTCACCGCCCCCTTCGTCTATGCCCGGCTACAGGGCGCCTCGGAAGGGATCGAGACCGGCTACACGCCGAAGGCGCTGGACCAATGGGCCAAGCGGGCCAAGGCCTGGGCCGAGGGCGGCGCCCCGGACGATTTGAAGCCGGTCGGAGCGCCGGAGAAGAAGCCGCCGAAGGAGCGCGACGTCTTCGTCTACATGATCAACGGCTTCAAGCCGAAGGCCCCGGCCGCGGCGATGGCGCTGATCAAGAAGCTGGGGTGAGGCCCAGCCGCCTCACAGCCGCTCGTTGAACCGCAGCTCGTTCAGCCGGCGCTTCATCGTTTGGAAGCGTTGGAAATGGGCATCGTTGCGGCGCAGGGCCACCGCCGTCGACAGGATGTCGATCACCACCAGCGCGGCGATGCGCGAGATCGTCGGGGTGTAGACGCTGGTGTTCTCCAGCGTCTCGGCCACCAGCGCCACGTCGCTGTAGGGCACCAGCGGCGAATCCGTGCCGGTTAGGCAGATCACCTTGGCGCCGTTCTCGCGCGCGGTCCGCGCCACCTCGATGATCGAGCGGGTGCGGCCGGTGTTGGAGATCACCACCGCCACGTCGCCCGGCTGCATCATCGACGCCGCCATGATCTGCTGGTGCGAATCGAGCTCGGCCGAGCACGGCACGCCGAACAACGGGAATTTCTGCTGCGCGTCGCGGGCGACGATGCCGGAGGCGCCGAAGCCGAAGAAGGCGATCGACCGGGCCTTTTCCAGGATCCCGACCGCCGCCTCGACCGCGGCCTTGTCGAGATGGTTCCGGGCCCAGTCCAGGCTGGACAGGGTGTAGTCGAAGATCTTGTCGACCACCGTGGCCGGGGTGTCGGTGTCGCGCAGCACCGAATGCGTCGCCGGCAGGCCCAGCGCCAGGCTGTGGGCCAGGCGCAGCCGGAACTCCTGGTAGCCGGAGCAGCCGATGGCGACGCAGAAGCGGATCACCGTCGGCTGGCTGACCTCGGCCAGAAGCGCCATCTCCGCCACCGTCGCCTTGAGCACGCGCGCCGGATCGGCCAGCACCGCGTCGGCGACCTTGCGGTCCGATTTCCGCAGCTCAGGGCGCAGCGTGCGCACGACCTCGAGGATGTTGGCCGTGGCGGGGCGGTCGGTCGTGTCCATGGCCGCAGCCTACCCCTTCGCCGCCTCGGCGGCGATGCGGGACAGGTCGTCGAAGCGCGGGCCCGCGGTCGGGATCGGGATGTGGAAGACCTCGGCGATCACCTGGGTCCAGCCATGGATGAAATAGGTCCAGCCATCCTCGACGGTCAGGCCCTGCGCCGCCTGCCGCCGCCGGGCCTGGTCCAGGAACACCAGGTCGCCCCGGTAATTCAGGTCCCAGGCCAGCCCGCCCTGCGGGAACCGGCCCGCGTCGGTCAGCGGCGACCCCGGCGCGTCCTTGCCCAGGCCGGTGGCGTTGACCACCACCGCGCCCGGCGTCAGCCCGGCCAGCACTGCGTCGTTGTCGGCCGGCGTCGGCGCTAGCACGTAGTCGACCGGCAGGTCGGCGCCCATCTCGCCATGGATCCGGCGGATCTCGTCCAGCCGCGCCTTGCTGCGGTTCGAGACGATGATCCGCGATGGCCGGTCGCGCCGGGCCCGCATCGCATGCCAGGTCAGGGCGATGGTGGAGCCGCCGGCACCGATCGAGAACAGCTCCGCCCCGGTGCGGGCGAAATGGCCGTCCGGCACGAAGGCGTCGAAGGCGAGGCCGGAGGAGATCGGGTCCTTGGCGTGGCACACCAGCCGGCCATCGGCCTTGGAGATGCAGCTGGTCTCGCCCATCAGCGCCGCATGCGGGTCGATCACGTCGAACTGGTCGCGGCAGGCGTGGAACAGGTCGATCTTATGGGTGGTGACCAGGGCGCCGAGCGACAGCGGATCGTCACGCAGGAAGGCCACGGCCTCGCGATAGGCGGCCGGGTCGGCATGCAGCGGGAAGTCGATGCCGCGGATCACGGCATCCGCCAGGCCGAGCGCGCGGGCCCAGGCCGGGAACACCTTCATGATCGAGCTTTTGCCGGTGGTGACGCCGATGAAATACAGCGTCGGCTGCGTGGCGGGCTGGTAGACGGCCATGGCTCAGGCTCCCGCGAACAGGGCATCGATCCGCGCCTGCGGCCGCGGCCGGTAGTCCGGGTTGTCGACCGCGACCCAGCCGCCGACCCCGTCGTCGAGGATGCGCTGCCGCATGCCGCCGGCCTGCTCGATGATGCCGTAATCCTGCCCGGCATCGGCAGGGTAGCAGAAGCTCATCACCAGTTCCCCATCCCCGACATTGACCGAGCGGTGGATCCAGTAGGGCGGCACGTAGCAGATGGTGCGCGGTTCGATCTCGACGATGCGGACCTCGCCGGACGGCGATTCCATCAGCATCAGGCCGCGCCCGGCCTCGCCGGTGTAGATCTCCGGCCGGTCGGCCCTGGCATGGATGTGGCCGCGGGTCAGGAAGTATTCCCGCCCGATCCGGCCCGGCACCATGCGGGTGACGCCGAAGATCAGGTCGCCGGCCGCGGCGGAGGGCCGATAGTCCTGCACCTCGTAGACGATCCGGTCGCCGCCCGCCGCCACCGCCGCCGCAAAAGCCGCCGCGTCGCCGTAGAGGCCGGAGAGGTCGGAGAGCCGCTTGACGTAGCGCCCGGTCGCCCCCGAGAGGCCCCCGTCGGTCACGCCGATGACACATCGCCCCGGCTCGCGCAGCTGCATGGTTCGCTCCGATTTCGTAGCAGTACTACGTATTCAGGATGAATGAGCCAGTTCTGCAGCCGTTTCAAGCGCCGATCTCAGCAGAATCGAATTGACCATCCGATAATTCGGTACTTTAACTACCAAACCGGGCCGGAACAGGCCTGCATATCAAGGGGAGGATCCGGATGCTGAAGACCGTGTTGACGGGGTGCCTGGCGACGACCGCCCTCCTGATCGGCAGCGCCCAGGCGGCGGACTGCATGATCGGCATCTCGATGAAGACGCTGAACGCGCCCTATTTCGCGGCGCAGGAGGCCGCGGCCAAGGACCAGGCCGCCAAGGCCGGCTGCCAGGTGGCCACCGCCGACGCCCAGAACGACATGGGCAAGCAGATTGGCGACGTCGAGGACATGGTGTCCAAGGGCGTCAACCTGCTGATCATCAACGCCGCCGACCCGCAGGGGCTGGTGCCCGCCATCAACGCCGCAGCCGCGGCCGGGGTGAAGGTGGTGGCGATCGACAGCACGGTCGACCCCAAGGCCAAGTACATCACCCTGATCCAGTCCTCGAACGACCAGAACGGCTTCCAGGTCGGCCAGTGGCTGGCGCAGTCGACCGCCGGCAAGGATCTCAAGATCGCCCTGCTGTCCGGCGAGAAGGGCAATGTCGTCGGGCAGGAGCGGCGGCTGGGCGTGTTCCGCGGCCTGGTCGAGGGCCAGCTGGTCAATGGCGGCAAGGTTGGCTTCGCCGTGGTCGGCCAGGGCTGGGGCGGCTGGACGCATGAGGGCGGGCTGAAGGCGATGGAGGACCTGCTGGTCGCCCATCCCGACATCAACGTCGTCCTGGGCGAGAACGATTCGATGGTGCTGGGCGCCCGCAAGGCGCTGGAGGCCGCGGGCAAGCTGAACGACGTGCTGCTGGTCGCCGCCGCCGACGGGCAGAAGGAGGCGCTGCAACTGATCCAGGAGGGCCAGTACGGCGCCACCGGGCTGAACGACCCGGCCCTGATCGCGCGCACCGCGGTCGATGTCGGCATGAAGGCGCTGGACGGGTCGCTGCCCGCCGACTTCCCGAAGACCGACCTGACCACCCCCGACGCCATCACCAAGGACAACGTGGCCAAGTACTACCGGCCCGACGCTGTCTTCTGATCACCAGGGGCGGCGGCCGGCCCGCCGCCCCTGCCCTGCCGGAGGGACAGCATGACCGATCTGGTGGATCTGCGCGGCATCGCCAAGTCGTTCGGCGGCGTCCGGGCCCTGGCCGGAGTCGACTTCACGGTAAGGCCCGGCGAGGTGCACGCCCTGCTGGGCGAGAACGGCGCCGGCAAGTCGACGCTGATGCGGGTGCTGGGCGGCGAGATGCGGCCCGATTCCGGCGAGGTCCGGATCGAGGGCCAGCCGGTGCTGTTCGGCGGCCCGCGCGAGGCACTGGAGCGCGGCATCGCCGTGATCCACCAGGAGCTGGCGCTGGCGCCCGACCTGTCGGTGGCCGAGAACATCTTCATGCGCGAGCTGCCGCGGGTGATCGGCTGGCGCGGCCTGAACCGCCGCGCCCGCGCCCTGATCGACCGGCTGGGCTTCGACATCGACCCGCGCCGGCTGGTCGGCGACCTGGCCGTCGCCCACCAGCAGGTGGTGGAGATCGCCAAGGCGCTGTCGCGCGAAATCCGCGTCATCGTCTTCGACGAGCCGACGGCGGTGCTGGCGGCGCGCGACGCCGAGCGGCTGCACCGGATCATCGCCGATCTGCGCGGCGTCGGGGTCGGCATCGTCTACATCTCGCACCGGCTTGAGGAGGTGTTCCGCATCGCCGACCGCATGACGGTGATGAAGGACGGCCGCACGGTCGGCACCGTGACGCCGCAGGAGGCCGGCATCGACGACGTCATTCGTATGATGGTCGGCCGGCCGCTGTCGGCGATGTTCGCCGACAAGTCCCGGCGCCAGGCGGGGGCGGAGGCGCTGCGGGTCGAGAACCTGCGCGCCGGCACCCGGGTGCGCGGTGTCAGCTTCGCGGTGAGGGCCGGCGAGATCCTGGGGCTGGGCGGGCTGGTCGGGTCCGGCCGCACCGAGACGGCGCGGCTGATCTTCGGCGCCGACCGGCGCGATGGCGGCGAGATCTTTCGGAACGGCCGCAAGGTCTCCATCAGATCCCCTCTCGACGCGGTGGCCGCGGGGATCGGGCTGGTGCCGGAGGACCGTAAGGGCCAGGGCGTGATCCTGGGCCTGTCGATCCGGGTCAACGCCACCATGGCGCGGCTGAAGCCGGTGGTGAACCCGCTGGGCTTCATCCGCCGCGTCGCCGAGAAGCGCCTGGTCGGCGACCTGGCCGGCAGCCTGCGGGTCAAGACCGCCGGCATCGAGGCGCCGGTCTCCAGCCTGTCCGGCGGCAACCAGCAGAAGGTGGTGCTGGCCAAGTGGTTCCATGTCGGCGGCGAGGTCATCATCCTCGACGAGCCGACGCGCGGCGTCGATGTCGGCGCCAAGGCCGAGATCTACGCCCTGATCGAGCGCATGGCCGCCGAGGGCAAGGCGGTGATCGTGATCTCCTCCGAGCACCAGGAGCTGTTCGGCCTGTGCGACCGGGTGCTGGTGATGGGCGAAGGCGAGATCCGCGGCGAGCTGCCGCCGGAGCGCTACAGCGAGGAAAACCTGCTGTCGCTGGCGATGATCCGCCGCGACGGCGAGCTGAGGATGGCGGGCTGACGATGACCACCACGACCGCCGGGACGCCGGACACCACGCGCAGCCGCACCGATATCGGCGAGCTGTTCCACCGCTACGGCACCTTCTGCATCTTCGTGCTGCTGATCGTCGGCGCGCATCTGATGTCGCCGGCCTTCCTGACCGAGCGGAACATCATGAACGTGCTGCGCCAGATCTCCGGCACCGGGATCATGGCGGTCGGCATGCTGCTGGTGATCCTGACCCGCGGCATCGACCTGTCGGTCGGCTCGGTCTCGGCGCTGGGCAGCGTGCTGTCGGCCTATCTGGTCGCCAGCTGGTCGCCGGAGGCGTCGACCGCGCTGGTGGTGCTGGCCGGCGCCGGCTGCGGCCTGGTCACCGGCATCCTGGTCGCCTATCTGCGCCTGCCGGCCTTCGTCATGACCCTGGCGATGATGACGGCGGCGCGCGGCCTGTCGCTGATCATCTCGAACGGCCAGCCGATCCTGCTGGGCGACAGCGGCCAGGCCTTCACCGATTTCGGCGCCGGCTTCCTGTTCGGCGTGCCGCAGCCGGTGATCCTGATGTTCGCCGTCTTCATCGTCGGCGGGGTGGTGCTGGGCTTCACCAAATTTGGCCGCATCGTCCGGGCCATCGGCTCGAATGAGGAGGCGGTGCGCCTGTCCGGCATCGCCGTGCCGCGCTATGTCTGCGCCGTCTATGTCATCTCCGGCGCGCTGGCCGCCCTGGCCGGCATCATCTCCACCGCCCGGGCGGGGGTCGGCTCGGCCCAGGTCGGCGTCGGGGCCGAGCTGGCGGTGATCGCCGCGGTGGTGATCGGCGGCGCCAGCCTGATGGGCGGGCGCGGCGGCGCGGTCAACACGCTGCTGGGTGCCATGGTGATGGGCGTGATCAGCAACATCATGAACCTGGCCAATGTCCCGGGCTATCATCAGCAGGTCCTGATGGGCGCGATCATCGTGGTCGCCGTGCTGCTGCAGCACGGCACGCGCTGGCTGCGCCGGCATTAGGCCTGCCGCACGGAGCCAGCATGACCCGGGACCTCGCCCTTTCGATCGATGTCGGCACCGGCAGCGCGCGGGCGGCGCTGGTCGATGGCGACGGCCGCATCCTCGCCATCGCCGCGAAGGAGCATGAGCAGATCGTGCCGCAATTCGGCTGGTCGGAGCAGCGGCCGGCCGATTGGTGGGCCGGGGTGGTGCAATCGGTGCGGACCGTGCTGGACCGGGTCGAGGGCGCCCGCGGCCGTATCGCCGCGGTCTGCGCCTGCGGCCAGATGCACGGCACGGTGCTGGTCGACGACACCGGCGCCTTGACCCGCGACACCGTCCCCTTGTGGAACGACAAGCGCACGCTGGACCTCGTCGCGGCGTTCGAGCGCGACCACGCGCCGGACAGCTACCTGGCCGAGAGCGGCAACCCGCCGACACCGGCCTGGCCGGGCTTCAAGCTGGCCTGGATCCGCGACCACGACCCCGAGGCGTATCGCCAGGCCGCGGCGGTGATGATGCCGAAGGATTACGTCAATTTCCGCCTGACCGGCGAGATCGCCATGGAGGCGACGGAAGGATCCTGCAGCTTCCTGATGAACCCGGCGACGCGCAACTGGTCGCCCGCCATGATCGCGCTGCTGGGGCTGGATCCGGCCAAGCTGCCGCGGCTGCGGTCGCCGCTGGAGATCCTGGGTGGTGTCACCGAAGCGGCGGCGGTGGAGACCGGCCTCATGGAGGGCACGCCGGTGCTGGTCGGCGGCGCCGACTATCCGATGGCGCTGCTGGGCTCGGGCGCCTGCCGGCCGGGGCTGGTCTCCGACGTCACCGGCACCTCCTCGATCATCACCCTGATCACCGAGGCGCCGCTGCTGGACCCCGAGATCTGCAACGTCGCCACGATCGAGGGCGGCTGGGGGCCGTTCGTGCTGCTGGAGAGCGGCGGCGACGCCATGCGCTGGGCCCGCCGCGCCTTCCATGAAGGCGCGCTGGGCTATCCGGAGATCGTCGCCAAGGCGGCCGAGGCCGCGCCGGGGGCCGGCGGATTGCTGTTCCTGCCCTATCTTGTGGGGGAGCGGCTGGGTGCCCACCGCAACGCCCGGGCCCAGTTCTTCGGCCTCGGCGCCGGGCACGGCCTGGCCGAGCTGCACCGGGCGGTGCTGGAGGGCGTGGCCTTCGCCGTCACCCGCCACATCCGGGTGATGGAGGCGGCGTCGGGCCGGCCGCTGGACCGGCTGATCGCCTCCGGCGGTGGCGCCAAGACCGCGCTATGGCTGCGGATCAAGGCCAGCGCCACCGGCCTGCCGATCCTGGTGCCGGAGGAGGCGGAATGCGGCGTGGTCGGCTGCGCCGCCATGGTCGCCGCCGCCACCGGCCGGTTTTCCACGGTGCAGGATGCGGCGGGCGCTTTCGTGCGCTATGGCGCCGAGATCGCGCCCGACCCGGAATGGGCCGAGCGCTACGCCCGGATGCAGCCGGTGTTCGACCGCCTGTACCACCACAGCCAGGCGCTGTATGACGATTTGGATCGTCTCGAGGACTGAGACGGCTTCATGTTGCCTCTCCCGCTTGCGGGAGAGGTCGGAGACGCGAAGCGGCTCCGGGTGAGGGGATTTTGTCGAGGCCTGGGCCAGCCCTCACCCGGTCTCGCTACGCGAGCCCGACCTCTCCCGCCAGGCGGGAGAGGCAATACGCTAACCTTCGCCCATCCGTCTCAAACCGCATCCCACACCGGCGCCAGGCCGTCCGGGCTGACCAGGCGGCCGTCGGGGCGGGCTAAAGCGTGGATCGCGGCCATCTCCTCGGCCGAGAGCGCGAAGTCGAAGATCGCCAGGTTGGCGGCGGCACGGGCCTCGCTGACCGTCTTCGACAGGGCGACGACGCCCGGCTGCTGCACCAGCCAGCGCAGCACCACCTGGGCCTCGGTCTTGCCATGGCCAGCCGCGATGTCCTGGATCGCCGGATCGCCGATCACCTTGCCGTCGGCCATGCCGTAATAGGCGGTCACGCTCATCCCGGCCTTGCGGGCCGCGTCCAGCACCGGCGCCTGGCTCAGATAGGGATGGTACTCGACCTGGTTGGTGACCAGCGGCGCGGCGCTGAGCGCCTCGGCCTCGGCCATTAGCGCGGTGCTGAAGTTGCTGACGCCGATGTGCCGCACCTTGCCGGCGGCCTGGACCTCGTTCAGCGCGCCGATCTGCTCGGCCAGCGGCACCTGCCGGTTCGGCCAGTGCAGCAGCAACAGGTCGACATGGTCGGTGCCGAGCTTGCGCAGGCTCTCATCGACCGAGCGCAGGAAGTCGTCGTGCCGGTAGCTGGCGACCCAGACCTTGGTGGTCAGGAACACATCGTTGCGGGCGATACCCGAGGCGGCCAGGCCTTCGCCGACCTCGGCCTCGTTGCCATAGATCTGCGCCGTGTCGATGTGGCGGTAGCCGAGCGACAGCACGTGCCGGACCATGCGGACCGTGTCCGGGCCGTTCATCCGGAAAGTGCCGAAACCGAGCGCCGGAATGGCGGCGCCGTTTGCGGCGACGAGCGGAGTGGTCATGTCGATGTCCTGTCTTGCAGCGGAGTTCGTGTCGGGCCGCAATGTGGTCGGGGGAGGCGCAGGCGATAATCCGGCCGGTCAGATCATGACTTGTGAAGCCGGTTCATAGGTGGTTGTCCGGCCCGCCGCTTTCCGAAGCAGCCCCCTGCCCTCATCTTGCTGACATGACCAGAGATGAGGGCACGGACATGACCATTTTCCTGACCGGCGCCAGCGGCTATATCGGCGGCGCCGTCGCAGTGCGGCTGCTGCGCGACGGGCACCGGATCCGCGGCCTGGTGCGGTCGCCGGAAAAGGCTGCCCAGCTCGAGGCGCTGGGCGTCGAGCCGGTGATCGGCGACCTGTCAGACACCGCGCTGCTGGTGCGCGAGGCCGAGGCGGCCGATGCGGTGATCAACGCGGCCAGCGCCGACGACCGGGCGGCGGTGGAGGCGCTGATCGGCGCCCTGGCCGGCAGCGGCAAGCCCTTCCTGCACACCAGCGGCACCAGCGTGGTGGCCGACGACGCCCGCGGCGAGTGGGCCTCGGACCGGATCTACGACGAGGACACGCCGGTCGAGCCGGTGCCGGGCAAGGCGGCGCGGGTCGCCATCGACCGGCTGATCGTCGAGGCCGCCGGGCGCGGCGTGCGGTCGACAGTGCTGTGCAACAGCCTGATCTACGGCACCGGGCCCGGGCTGAATGCCGACAGCGTGCAGATCCCGACACTGGTCGCCGAAGCGCGGAAGTCCGGCGTGGTCCGGCATGTCGGGCGCGGCCTCAACATCTGGTCGAACGTGCATGTCGACGACATGGCGGAGCTCTATGCCCTGGCGTTGGCCCGCGCCCCGGCCGGCGCCTTCTACTATGTCGAGAACGGCGAGGCGTCCTTCGCCGAGGCCACGGCGGCGATCGCCCGCCGGCTCGGCCTCGGCGCGCCGCAGCCCTGGCCGGTCGACGATGCCATTGCCGCGCTCGGCTTCGGCCATGCCGTCTATTCGCTGGGCTCGAACAGCCGGGTGCGCGGCAAGCGGGCCCGGGCGGAGCTGGGCTGGGCGCCGAAGCACGCCTCGTTGATCCAGTGGATCGAGACCGAGATGCCGGTGGGTTGAGAGCAACTCCGCGCTCTCAAAGCCGTCATGGCGAGGAGCGATGCGCCGATGGCCCTACCCCCGCAGATACCGGGCGAAATCGGCGAGGATCAGCGGCCAGCCCTGGGGCGAGGCCAGCCCCTCGCGCAGCGGCTGCGCCCCGTCGCCATGCTTCTCGAAATCGCGGTGCTCCAACTCGATCCGGGTGCCGCTACCGTTCGGCACGAAGCGGATCTCGACCTCGCTTGCCCGCGCCTCCGGCTCCGGGGTCCGGTCCGGGCTGACGGCGAAGGACAGCACCAGCCGCGACGGCGGCTCCCAGGCGCGGATCTCGCCCCAGGCGGTCTCGCGGCCGGCGCGGTCGCGCTCGAACCACAGGCCGCCGACCCGCGGCTCGACCACCGCGGTGTCGAGGTCCACCCCGGCATAGGTGTAGGCGAGCGGCCACCACCGGCCGAGCTCGGCGGTGAAGGCATCGAAGGCGCGCTCCGGCGGCACGTCGACGGTGATGCCGGCTTGAATCGGGCTTACGGCGGTCATGGCGTCCTCCTCGAAGATCGGCTTCGAGTCACCAACGCGCCGAGGCGTCGGCCCGTTGCCGTCAGGCCGCGACCAAGCCGCGCCTGGTGTCGGACAGGAACTCGAGCAGCTCGGCCACGCCCTTGTCGCCGGCATGGTCGTGGCGGACCCTGGCCATCCGCTCCGCCTTCTCCCCCGTGCCGCGGAACAGGGTGCGGAAGACGCGGCGCAGGGCCAGCACCTCCGGCTCGGTGAAGCCGTGGCGGCGCAGGCCGACCTCGTTCAACGACACCAGCCGCGCCCGGTCGCCCTGGACCAGGCAGAAGGGCGGCACGTCCTGCGCCACCATGGCGCCGGCGGCGACGAAGGCGTGGGCGCCGATGCGGGTGAACTGGTGTACCCCGGCCAGGCCGCTGACATGCACATGGTCGCCGACCTCGACATGGCCGGCCAGGGTTGCGGCGTTGGCGAACTGGGCATGGCTGCCGATGCGGCAGTCATGGGCGATGTGGGCGCAGGCCATGAACAGGTTGCCGTCGCCGACCGTGGTCAGCCCGCCGGAGACGCCGACGCCCGGCTGGATGGTGACGTATTCGCGGATAATGTTGTCATGGCCGATGACCAGCCGCGTCTCCTCGCCCTTCCATTTCAGGTCCTGCGGCGGCGCGCCGACCGAGGCGAACTGGAAGACCTGGTTGCGGTCGCCGATCTCGGTCCGCCCCTCGATCACCGCATGCGGCCCGACGATGCAGTCGCGGCCCAGCCGGACCTTCGGCCCGATCACGGCATAGGCGCCGATGCGGGTGCCCTCGCCGATCTCGGCGCCCGGCTCGATGATCGCGGTGCGGTGGACCAGGGGTGACGTCATACGGATTCCCAACGAAGGACGCCGGTCAGCCCGGCACGTTGGCGATCCTGCCGCCCGCGGCGCCAGGGCGAAACTCAAAAATTGTTACAAATCATTGCGTTGGCGGCAGGTGCCGGGTCCCGGCATCTCAGGCCGCGGCCAAGCCGCGCTTCGTATCCGAGAGGAAGCACAGCAGCAGATCGACCCCGCGGCGATCGGCATAGGCATGATCGACCGCCGCCATCCGCTCGGCCTTGGTGCCGCCGCCGCGGAACAGCAGGCGGAACACCTTGCGCAGCAGCAGCACATCCGCCTCAATGAAGCCGTTGCGGCGCAGCCCGACCTCGTTCAGCGACACCAGCCGGGCCCGGTCGCCCTGCGCCAGGCAGAAGGGCGGCACGTCCTGGGACACCATGGCGCCGGCCGCGACGAAGGCGAGGGCGCCGATCCGGGTGAACTGATGAACCGCGACCAGACCGCTGAGAAAGGCGTGGTCGTCGACCTCGCAATAGCCGGCGATCCCCGCACCGTTGACGAAGCGGGTGTGGTTGCCGATGCGGCAGTCATGGCCGACATGGGCGTTGACCATGAACAGGTTGCCGTCGCCGATCCTGGTCGTCCCCAGAGGCCGCGCGGCGCCGGAATGGATGGTGACGTGTTCGCGGAACACATTGTCGTGGCCGATCCGCAGCCGGCTGTTGCCGCCACCCCATTTCAGGTCCTGGGGCGGTGCCCCGACCGAGGCGAACTGGAAGATGTGATTGCGATCGCCGATCTCGGTGTCGCCCTCGACCACGGCATGGGGGCCGACGACGTTGTCGCGCCCAAGCCGCACGCCCGCGCCGACGACGGCATAGGGCCCGATGCGAGTGCCCGGGCCGATCTCGGCGCCAGCAGCAATGACGGCGGTGGGGTGGAGCAGGCTCGACAAAAACATGATCTCGGCTGGCCAGGAATGCACGAATGAAACCAGGATGATCCCTGGATTAGACTGGCAGCGCGCTTTTCATGGTGCCGATATTGCGCGCGAACTGACAATAACGGAACGTCAAAATTCTCTCGGGCTCATTACAGATGAGCGAAACAATTAGAAATTCTTCAAACACTGAGTGTTTTCAACGATATGCGAGACAGGATGAATTCCCCCTGGCATAATAGATTTCTCAATGTTGCTATACCTGACTCGCGAAGGTAAGCCGATGGAGCTGTCGACGCTGCTGATCTACGCCGTAACGCTCGGCGTCGCCTGCGCCGTGCCGGGCCCGACCACCGCGGCGCTGGTGGCTCGCGTGCTCGGCCGCGGCAGCCGCGGGGCGCTGGCCTTCTGCGCCGGGCTGATGGCCGGCGACCTGCTGTGGCTCGGCGCCACCGCGGCGGGCCTCGCCATGCTGGCGGCGACGATGCAGCCGGTGTTCACCGTGATCAAGTACGCCGGTGCCGCCTAGCTGCTGTATCTCGCCTGGAAGCTGTGGACCGCCCCGCCGGCCGCGCCGGCCGAGGCGCAGCCGGTGCGCGGCGAAGGCCTGCGGCTGTTCCTGACCGGCATCTCGGTCTGCCTCGGCAACCCGAAGACGACGCTGTTCTACCTGGCGCTGCTGCCGACCATCATCGACCTGCAGCACTTGACCTGGATCGGCTTCGGCGAGATCACCGCCACGCTGGTCGTGGTCTACGGCACCGTGCTGGCGGCCTATGTCGTGCTGGCCTTGCGCGCCCGCCGGATGTTCCGGTCGCCGCGGGCGCTGAAGGCGATCAACCGCGGCACCGGCGCGGTGATGGCCGGCGCCGCGGTGGCCGTCGCCACCCGTTAGCCGACCGCGGCGATCACCGCGTCGCAGACCTGGTCGGCATCGGCATCGGACAGGAAGGGGTGCATCGGCAGGCTCAGCACCTCGCGGCTCAGCGCCTCGCTGACCGGCAACGAGCCCTCACCCTCGCCATGGGCGCGGTAGGCCTCGGCCAGGTGCATCGGCGTCGGGTAGTAGATCGCGGTCGGCACCCCCGCCTCGCCCAGCCTGGCCCGCACCGCGTCGCGATCGGCCACGCGGATGGTGTACTGCGCCCAGGCGCAGGTCAGCCCGTCCGGCATCACCGGGGTCTGCACCCGGTTGGACAGCCGGGCCGAATAGTGCCGGGCCAGCTTGTCACGAGCCTCCAGCTCATCGGAAAAACTCGGCAGCTTGGCCAGCAGGATGGCCGCCTGGATGGTGTCGAAACGGGCGTTGAGACCGACCCGCACGGTGTCGTAGCGGCTCTTGCCCTCGCCATGGACGCGGATCGACTTCAGGACCGCGGCCAGTTCGTCATCGTCGGTGAAGATGGCGCCGCCGTCGCCGTAGCAGCCCAGCGGCTTGGCCGGGTAGAAGCTGGTGGCGGTGACCGGCGCCAGCGACCCGACCGGGCGGCCGTGGAAAGCGCCGCCGAAGCTCTGCGCCGCGTCGTCGATGACGAACAGACCGTGCGCGTCGGCGATCGCCTGCAGCTGCGGATAATCGACCGGCAGGCCGAACAGGTCGACCGCGATCACCGCCTTCGGTGCCAGCCGGCCCGCGGCCTTGGTCGCGGCGATGCGGCGCTCGAGATCGGCCAGGTCGACCAGATAGGTCGCGGGATCGACATCGACGAAGACCGGCGCGGCGCCGAGCAGCAGGATCGCCTCGGCCGTCGCGGTGAAGGTGAAGGCCGGGACGAAGACGGCGTCGCCCGGGCCGATACCGCGCGCCATCAGCGGCATGATCAGCGCGTCGGTGCCGCTGGCCACCGTCAGGCAGTGGCGGGCGCCGGCCCGCCGCGCCAGCTCGCCCTCCAGCTCCGCCACCTCCGGCCCCAGAATGTACTGGCCGTGGTCGAGCACCGCGTGGATGCGGGCGTCGATCAGGGGCTTCAGGCGAGCGTATTGCTGCTTGAGGTCGACGAAGGGAAGCGACACGGGCAAGCCTCGGGCTTATCGGGACTGGGGCTGATGTAGCCCCGCCCCGGCCCCGACGCCAGCCTGAAACGCGGGCCGGACAAAGCGCCTCAATGGTCGGGCCGCCTCAGTGCTCAACGGCGTCCGGCCCGAGCGAGCGCAGCAGGTCGACCAGCCGGCGGCGCACCGTCGGGTCCTCGATCCGGTAATAGGCGCGCACCAGTTCCAGCGTCTCGCGGCTGGCGACCATCTCGTTGTCATGCAGCGGATGGGCGGCGGAGCCGTTCTGCGGGACGTCGGTCATGCCTTCGAAGAAATAGCCGACCGGCACGTTGAGAATGCGCGTCAGCTGGTGCAGCCGGCTGGCGCTGACGCGGTTGGCGCCGCGCTCGTATTTCTGGATCTGCTGAAACGACACGCCGAAGGCCGCAGCCAATTTCTCCTGGCTCATCCCCAGGAGGGTGCGGCGCTGGCGCAGTCGGGTACCGACATGAATATCCACCGGATCCGGGCCATCTTCGGTGATGGTCTTGCGCCGGCGCTGTCGGTCCAAGCCGCGGGTCGCCATACTGATCGTTCCTCCTGCGGGCACGGCCCGGCACCGAATACGATCGCGAACGATCGATCTGGTGCGGTCCCCCTATTTGCCGCAGTGTCGAACCCGGCCCGCCTCATACTATAGTATGTCGCGAAGAACTCGGCCGCAATACCCGCATAAGGCGATTTGCACCAGGCCTCCTTAACCCGCACGCCCCAGGACGGGTTCCACCGCCTCGAGGTCCGACAGCGGGATGTGGCAGCGGATGACGTGGCCGTCAGTGCCGGCGCGCTCCGGCGGCGCCTCGGTCTCGCAGATGCTGCCGAGCTTGCGCGGGCAGCGGGTGTTGAACGGGCAACCCTGCGGCGGGTCGAGCGGGCTGGGCAGCGGCCCTTCCAGGATGATGCGCTTCTTCTCGATCGTCGGGTCGGCCACCGGCACGGCGGCGAGCAGCGCCTCGGTGTAGGGGTGGTAGGGCGGCTGGAAGACGGCGTCGGTCGTCCCCTGCTCCATGATCTGGCCGAGATACATCACCACCACCCGGTCGGCCAGGTAGCGCACCACGCCGAGATCGTGGCTGATGAACAAGAGCGTGGTGCCGGAGCGGCGCTGGATGTCGACCAGGAGGCCGGTGACCGCGGCCTGGACCGATACGTCGAGGGCCGAGACCGGCTCGTCCGCCACCACCATGGCGGGAGCGCCGGCGAAGGCACGGGCGATGCCGACGCGCTGCTTCTGCCCGCCGGAGAGCTGGCGCGGCTTGCGGTCGAGGAAGGCGCGCGGCAGCTTGACCAGGTCGAGCAGGCGCAGCACCTCCTCCTCGACGTCGCGCCGGCCCTTCTTGACGCCGAATTTGCGGATCACCCGGCCGATCTGCTGGCCCACGGTCATGCTGGGGTTCAGCGTGTCGTTCGGGTTCTGGAACACCATCTGCAGCGAGGACAACAGCTTGGCGTCGCGCTGCTGCACCGGCTTGCGGCCGATATCGGTGCCGCGGAAGGACACGGTGCCGTCGGTCGCCGTCTCCAGCCCCATCAGCACCCGGGCGAAGGTCGACTTGCCGCAGCCGCTTTCGCCGACGATGGCGACGGTCTGGCCGCCCTTGGCCTCGAAGCTGATCGCCTCATTGGCGCGGACGTAGCGGGTGCGGTCGCTGCCGAACAGGGCGGCGACCGAGCTGTCGTAGATCGGGTAATGCTTGCGCATCGCCGCGACCTCCAGCACCGGCAGGTCGTTGGCGACGGCGGCGACGGCGGCGACGGCGGCGGGCATGACCTCGAGCGGCGCCGGAACCGGCGGCTGCGCCTCGATCTCCTGCCAACGCAGGCAGCGCACCCCGCGGGTCTCGCTGGCGGGCAGCATCGGCACCGGCCCGGCGTCGCAGCGTCCGGCCTCGAAATGGTCGCAGCGCGGCCCGAACCAGCAGCCCTTCGGCCGGTTCTGCGGCAGCGGCAGCTGGCCGCGGATCGGCACCAGCGGCCGGGCAGTCTTGTCCCGCCCGGGCGTCGGGATGCAGCCGAACAGGCCCTGGGTGTAGGGGTGGCGCGGGGCGGCGAAGATCTGGTCGATCGTGCCCTCCTCCACCGCCTGGCCGGCATACATGACGCAGACCCGGTCGCAGGTCTCGCGGATCAGCCCGAGATTGTGGCTGATATAGAGCATCGCCGTGCCGAGCGTCCGGCCGAGCTCGGCGATCAGGTCGACGATGCCGGCCTCGACCGTGACGTCGAGTGCCGTGGTCGGCTCGTCGAGCAGCAGGAGCGACGGGTTGGACAACAGCGCCATGGCGATCACCACGCGCTGCTGCTGGCCGCCCGAGATCTGGTGCGGATAGGCCTGCAGCACCCGGTCGGGGTCTCCGAGCCGGACCCGGGCCAGCATGTCGCGCGCCCGGGCCAGCGCCTGCTCGCGGGTGCAGCCGGGCTCGTGGCACAATGGCACCTCGGCCAGCTGGTCGCCGATCCTGAGCGCCGGGTTCAGGGCCGCCATCGGCTCCTGATAGACCATGGCGATCTCGGCGCCGCGGATCCGCCGCAGCTCCTCCTCCGACATCGTCATCAGGTCGCGGCCGCGGAACTTCATCGAGCCGCCGGCGATGCGGCCGTTGCGGCCGAGATAGCGCATGATCGCCATCGCCACGGTCGACTTGCCGCAGCCACTCTCGCCGACCAGGCCGACGCATTCGCCGGGGCGGACGGTGAGCGAGAAGTCGACCACCGCCGGGATCTCGGCGGCGCGGGTGAGGTAGGAGATCGACAGCTTGTCGATCTCCAGGATCGGGGTGGTGGTGTCGCGCGGCGGGATCAGCTCGACAGCCATGCCCTCAATCCTTCAGCGAGATTTCGCGCAACCCGTCGGCCAGCAGGTTCAGGCCGAGGACGAGCGAGGAGATGGCGATGCAGGGGAAGACCGTCATCCAGGGCGCGAAGGCCGCCATGGCGCGGGTCTCGTTGACCATGCCGCCCCAGTCCGGGTCCGGCGGCGGCAGGCCGAGGCCGAGGAAGCCGAGCACGCCGATGGTGATAATGGTGTAGCCCAGGCGCAGGCACGCATCGACGATCAGCGGCCCGCGGGCGTTCGGCAGGATCTCGACGAACATGATGTAGAGCGAGGATTCGCCACGGGTCTGGGCCGCGGCGACATAGTCGCGGTTGCGCAGGTCGAGCGTCAGGCCGCGGACGATGCGCATGATGCCGGGGGCGCTGGCGCAGGTGACCGCCAGCACGATGTTGATGCCGGACGGGCCGAAGGTGGTGATGATGACGACGTAGAGCACCAGGATCGGGAAGGACAGGATGATGTCGCCGATCCGGCTGAGCACGTCGTCCCACAGGCCGCGCTTGTAGCCGGCCAGGAGCCCCATGGTGACGCCGAGCGCATAGGCGCAGGCGGTGGCCAGCGGGGCGTAGATCAGCACCCGGCGCGCGCCCCAGATCACCCGGCTGAGGATGTCGCGGCCGAGCTGGTCGGTGCCGAGCCAGAACACCCCGCCATCCGGCGCCACGGTGCCGGGCGGCTTGAACGGCAGCAGGTTCTGGTTCGGCGGGAACGGCGCGATCACCGGCGCCAGCAGCGCCACGACGATCCAGAACAGCACGATCAGCACGCCGACCACGCCGACCCAGCTCTCGCGCAGCAGCAGCACCGAGCGCAGCGCGCGGATGATCGGGTTGCGGCCCAGCGAGGATGGTGGCGGCAGCGAGATCTCGGCCATTCCGACCCCTCAGGTGAAGCGGATGCGCGGGTTGAGGTAGGTGTAGCCGACATCGGCGATGGTCTGGGTTGCCACGGCGACGAAGACCGAGACCATGGCGCAGGCCTGGATCAGGTAGATGTCCTGGTTCAGCGAGGCTTCGAGCAAGAGGGCGCCGAAGCCCTTGTAGCCGAAGAAGGCCTCGACCACGATCACGCCGGACAAGAGCCAGTTGATCTGCAGCACGATCACGGTGAAGGGCGCGATCAGCGCGTTGCGCAAAGCGTGGCGCAGGATCACCCGCTTGTACGGGATGCCCTTCAGCACCGCGGTGCGGATATAGGGGCTCTGCATCACCTCGGCCATCGAGGCGCGCATCATCCGGGTGACGTAGCCGAAATCGTACAGCACCAGGACCGCGACCGGCATCACCAGCTGCAGGACGTCGAAGCCCTGGCTCATGCCGCTGGTCCCCGGCAGCCATTTCAGGACCAGCACGAACAGGAAGGACAGGAAGGTCGCCGAGGCGAATTCCGGGACCGAGGTGGTGACGATCGACAGCACCGAGATCGAGCGGTCGGTGCCCGAGCCCTCGCGCATGCCGGCAAGGACGCCGAGCACGACCGAGACCGGCACCATGATCAGGAAGACGCAAGCCGCGAGGATCGCGGTGTTCCCCAGCCGTGGCCAGAGCACGTCGGCGACCGGGGTCTTGAAGCGGAGCGAGGTGCCGAAATCGCCGCTGGCCATGCGGCCGAGCCAGGCGAAATAGCGCTCATACCAGGGCTCGAAATAGCCATGCGCCTCGAGCCACAGGTTCCGCTGCTCGACCGAGCTGTAGGGGCCGAGGACCTTCACCGCGACGGACGACCCGTTCACCTCCAGCAGCAGGAAGACCAGCAGCGACACCGCCAGCATGGTCAGGACCATGAAGAAGGCGCGCTTGGCGAGGAAGATCAGCATGGCTAGACCGCCTCCTCAAAGCCTTCCGGGGCCGGCTCTTGCGGCACGAACCCCCTCCCCCTGCCCCCCTCCCGCAAGGGGAGGGAGGACTCGATCGTGCTGGCTGAATGAGCCGTCACGCCGACAGCCACACCTTGTCGAGATACATCTCGCGGGCGAAGTGGTACTGGAAGCCCTGCACCTTGTCGGTGCTGGCGGTGTAGATCTTCGACCAGAACGGGATGATGGTGATGGCATCGTCCTGGATGATCTTCTCGAGCTGCTTCACCAGCTCCTTGCGCTTCGCCACGTCGACCGTCGCCTGCGCCTGGTCGAGCAGCTTGTCGAATTCCGGGTTCGAATAGCCGGTCTCGTTCCAGGACACGCCGCTGCGGTAGGCCAGGCTGAGGACCTGAACGCCGAGCGGCCGGGTGGTCCACTGCGTGACGCTGAAGGGCCAGGAGGTCCAGCGGTCCCAATAGGTGCCGCCGGGCAGGATGTTGACCTTCAGGTTGATGCCCGCCGGCTTCACCATCTCCGACACCACGACGCCGATCTGGCCTTCCCATTTCGGGTCGTCGACGCAGTTGATCTCGATGTCGAGCCCGTTCGGATGGCCGGCATCGGCCAGCAGCTTCTTGGCCTTCTCGTAGTCCTGCGGCACGGCGCCGAGATGGGTGTATTCGGGATGGATCGGCGCGACGTGGAAATCCTCGCCCGGCGTGCCCAGCCCCTGATAGGCCAGCTGCGTCAGCTTGTCGTGATCGATGCAGGCCTGGATCGCCTGGCGCACCCGCTTGTCGTCGAACGGCTTCTCGGTCACCCGCATGCGGGCGACGCCGGTGATCGCGGTCTCCTTCTCATAGACCTTGAACTGCGGGTTGGCCTGGTAGCCGGGCAGCAGGTTGGGGTCGAGCTTGTACAGGAGGTCGACCTGGCCGGAGGACAGGGCCGCCAGCTCCGCCGCCGGGTCGGCGCCGAGATCGATGAACTGCAGCTCGTCGACATAGGGCTCGCCGCCCCAGTAATCGGCCTTCTTGGTGTACACGGCGCGCTGGCCGACCGAATATTCCTTCAGGTTGAAGGGGCCGGTGCCGATCGGGTTCTTGATCAGGTTGGCTTCGTGCTTGGTGGCGAAGTCGCGATGGGTGATCAGCGCCGGGTAGTCGCCCAGGCTCTCCGGGAAGGACAGCATGGCGTTCTGGAAGTGGAAGCGGACCGTGTGGTCGTCCACCCGCTCCAGCGCGTTCGGCGCCATCTTGATGGTCTCGCCTTCCTTCACCGTGAGACCGCTGAAGCGGCCCTGGTTGGAGGAGCCGGTCTTGCTGTCGAGCCAGCGCTCGAAGGTCTTGATCACGTCGTCGGCGTTGAAATCGTCGCCGTTGCTCCACTTCACGCCCTGGCGCAGCGACAGCGTCCACACCGTGACGTCGTCATTCGCGGTCCATTTCTCGGCGAGATGCGGATGCGAGAGGTTGTCGGTGCCGACCTGCACCAGCGGCTCGATCAGCTGCCGCGCGGAATTGCCCTTCTCCGACCAGTCGTAGATCGCCGGGTCGCTGGCATCCATCACGAACATGCCCATCCGCAGCGTGCCGCCCTTGCGCGGCGTCTCCTGCGCCACGGCCTGCGGCATGATCGGCTCGCCGGTGACCAGCGAGGCCACGGAATAGGCGGTCGGGATCGCCAGGCCGAGCAGCACCGAGGTGCGCAGGAACTCGCGCCGGTCGAGCCTGCCGTCGCGCAGATCCTCCGCCAGCTTCGGAATCGCGACGTGAACCTTACCGAGATCTTTGATGTCCATCAGGCTCTCCCTGTCGAGACGCTTTGGAACCACCCTGCCGGGCGACGGGCTTTCTTGAGTTTCTGAAGCCTCGGCCCGCAACCAGGGTCATTAGACGGCCCGCGAGCCATCGCCTTGTTTCCCCTGGCGACGGGGAAGCGTTCGTCCGCGACATCGCAGCCCGGCGGGTCCGATTGGAAGTATCACGGCCGGGCCGCCGCGGCGTCAAACCCAAATGCCCGGACTGCGGCACGCGGCGCCGTGGCGTCCGGGCGGCGGCGCCGCTATCGTCCGGCCCGAGCCCGCATGGAGTGAATGAGAGTGGCCTTCGACAATGACGCCGATGTCGAGCTGATCGAGCGGCGGACGGAGTATGCCGGCTTCTTCCGGCTGGACCGGCTGCAGCTGCGCCACCGCCGCTTCGACGGCGGCTGGACCGAGCCGCTGACGCGCGAGCTGGTGCTGCGGCGCCCGGCCGTCGCCCTCCTGCCCTACGACCCGGTCGCCGACCGGGTGGTGCTGCTGGAGCAGTTCCGGCTGGGCGCCTGGATCGCCGACCGGCCGGGCTGGATGGTCGAGATCCCGGCCGGGCTGATCGATGCCAGCGAGTCGCCGGAGCATTCCGCCGCCCGCGAGACGCTAGAGGAGACCGGCCTGGACGTGGCCGAGCTGCTGCCGGTCGGCGAATTCGCCACCAGCCCCGGCGGCTTCAACGAATGGGTCAGCCTGTTCTGCGGCCGCGTCGTGGCCCCGGCCGAGGGCAGCCTGCACGGGCTGGCGACCGAGCAGGAGGACATCCGCATCCTGCCGATGGCGGCGGATGACGCCCTGGCGCTGCTGGCGGAGGGCCGGATCCAGAACGCCATCACCCTGATCGCGCTGCAATGGTTCGCGCTGAACCGGGAGTCGCTCCGCCGCCAATGGGCGTCGCTTGAAGCCGCCAAGGGTGCCCTCTAAGGTCGAGAGAACCGCCGTGATGCGAGATTGGGACCGAGCATGAGCGACACGCCACCCCGCCAGATCGTCGACGGCTTCGTCGGCGCCATCGGCAACACGCCGCTGATCCGCCTCGCCCGCCTGTCGGAGGAGACGGGCTGCGAGATCCTGGGCAAGGCGGAGTTCCTGAACCCCGGCGGCTCGGTCAAGGATCGGGCGGCGCTGGCGATCATCCGCGACGCCGAGGCGCGCGGCACGCTGCGACCGGGCGGCACCATCGTCGAGGGCACGGCCGGCAACACCGGCATCGGCCTGGCGCTGGTCGGCCGGGCGCTGGGCTATCGCAGCGTCATCGTGCTGCCGCGGACCCAGAGCCAGGAGAAGAAGGACGCGATCCGCCTGGCCGGCGCCCGGCTGGTCGAGGTCGACGCCGTGCCCTACAAGGACCCGAACAACTACGTCCATTATTCCGGGCGCCTGGCGGCGGAGCTGGCGCAGAGCGAGCCGAACGGCGCGATCTGGGCCAACCAGTTCGACAATGTCGCCAACCGCGACGGCCATTACCGCACCACCGGGCCGGAGATATGGGAGCAGACCGCTGGCCGCATCGACGGCTTCACCTGCGCCGTCGGCACCGGCGGCACGCTGGCCGGCGTGGCCCTGGCGCTGAAAGAGCGCGACCCGAAGGTCCAGATCGCGCTGACCGACCCGTTGGGGGCCGCCCTCTATAATTGGTACGAGCATGGCGAGCTGAAGGCCGAGGGCAGCTCGATCACCGAGGGCATCGGCCAGGGCCGGGTGACGAAGAACCTGGAGGGCATGCCGCTGGACTGGGCGCAGCAGGCAACCGACGAAGAAGCGCTGAAGATCCTGTTCGGCCTGGCCCGGGACGAAGGGCTGCTGCTGGGCGGGTCGACCGGCATCAACCTGGCCGGCGCGGTGAAGATGGCGCGGCGGATGGGACCGGGCCACACCATCGTCACCATCCTGGCCGACCACGGCAGCCGCTATCAGTCCAAGCTCTACAATCCGGACTTCCTGCGCGAGAAGGGATTGCCGGAACCCGACTGGCTGGAGACCAGCGCATGACCGAATTGCTGTTCCGCGACGACGCCTATGCAAGCGAGGCGACGGCCACCGTGATCGCCGCGGCGCCGGAGGGCATCGTCCTGGACCGGACCGTGTTCTACGCCACCGCCGGCGGCCAGCCGGGCGACACCGGCACGATCCGCTGGGCCGGCGGCGAGGCGGCGGTGGCCGAGGCCCGCAAGGGCGCGGTGCCGGACGAGGTCCGCCATGTCGCGGCTGACGGCGCCGCCCTGCCCGCCGCCGGCACGCCGGTCGAGCTGGCGCTGGACTGGGAGCGGCGCTATCGCCACATGCGCATGCACACCGCGCTGCACCTGCTGTGCGTCGCCGTGCCTGGCGACGTCACCGGCGGCCAGATCGGCGCCGAGCGCAGCCGCCTCGACTTCAACCTGCCGAGCGACGCCATCGACGCTGCGGCGATCACCGCCCGGCTGAACGAGCTGGTCGCGGCCGCCCTGCCGATCGAGACCGAGTGGATCACCGACGAGGAGATGGCGGCGCGGCCGGAGCTGGTGCGCACGATGTCGGTGAAGCCGCCGAGCGGCTTCGGCCGGGTGCGGCTGGTGCGGATCGGCGACGCCACCGCCCCGGTCGATCTGCAGCCCTGCGGCGGCACCCATGTCCGCAACACGGCGGAGATCGGGCCGCTCGCGATCGCCAAGATCGAGAACAAGGGCAAGCAGAACCGCCGGGTCGTCATCACCTTCGCAGGCGAAGCATGAACACCATCGTCTCCACCGCCTGGCTGGCCGATCATCTCGACGACCCGGATGTCCGCGTCGTCGACGCCACCTATCACCTGCCGGGCACCAACCGCGACGCCGCGGCGGAATTCGCCGAGTCCCATATCCCGGGCGCGGTGCTGTTCGATGTCGACGACATCGCGGCGCCGGAGAGCAGGGCGCCCGGCGGGCTGCCGCACATGCTGCCGCCGCCGGAGCTGTTCGCCGAGCGGATGGCGGCGCTGGGCATCGGCAATGACAGCTTCGTCGTCTGCTACGACGTGCACGGGCTGATGAGCGCGGCCCGCGCCTGGTGGATGCTGCGCGCCTTCGGCCATGACGGCGTGGCGGTGCTGGATGGCGGCCTGCCGGGCTGGAAGGCCGAGGGCCGGCCGCTGGAGAGCGGCGTGCCGACGCCCGCCCCGGCGCGCTTCACCCCGCATCCGCGGCCGGCGCTGATGCGCAGCAAGGCCGAGGTCCTGGCCGGCACGGTGGGCACGGTGATCGACGCCCGGGCGCGCGAGCGCTTCGAGGGCACGGCACCGGAGCCGCGGCCGGGCCTGCGCGGCGGCCATATCCCCGGCGCGCTGAACCTGCCCTTCGGCGAGCTGCTGGACCCGGCGACCAAGACCCTGCTGCCGCCCGAGGCGATCGCCGCGCGCTTCGCCGCCGCCGGGTTGCCGGAGAGCGGCCCGGTGACGGCGAGCTGCGGCAGCGGCATCACCGCCTGCGTCCTGGCGCTCGGCCTGCACCGGATCGGCCGGGAGGATGCAGCGGTCTATGACGGCTCCTGGGCCGAATGGGGCATGCCGGGGGACACGCCGGTCGAGACCGGCCCGGCACGGAGCCGGCCGTGAACGCCGCCGCGGTGCCGGAGCTGACGATCACCGTCACCCAGCTGGAGATGACGGCCAGGCCGGTGCGCCAGCCGCCGCCCCCGCCTTTGGCCCGACACCTGCTGATGCGGGCCGAGCCGGCGACCGTGTCCTTCTACCGCTATCTCTACGACACGGTCGGCGCGAACTGGCTGTGGACCGACCGTCGTGAATGGGGAGACGACAAGCTGGCCGCCCGGCTGAACGACGAGCGCACCGGCGTCTATGTGCTGTATGTCGACGGCGTGCCGGCCGGCTTCGGCGAGCTGTTCCAGGCCGATGGCGACGCCACCGACCTCGCCTATTTCGGGCTGATCCCCGAATTCATCGGCCGCCGGCTGGGCCCGTTCATGCTGTGGTCGCTGATCGACCTCGCCTGGGCGCGGCCGATCCGGCGGATGACGGTCGACACCTGCACCCTCGACCATCCAAAAGCCCTGGCGCATTACCAGCGCGCCGGCTTCGTACCCTATGCGCAGCGCGTCGTGCGCAAGCCCGACCCGCGCCTGACCGGCCTGCTGCCGCGCGATGCGGCACCGCACATCCCCCTGGCCACCTGAGGCCAGGGGGTGCGCCTGACAGCCGCCGTTCAGAACCCAAGAATGACGCCGGTGATCAGGTTGGCGTTCTCGAAATCCTGGCCGGTGCGGAAGTTCTGCTTCTCGTAGATCACCTCGGCATAGGTATTGAGGCCGGGGGCGAGCGTGTAGGTCACGTTGGCGCCGACGATGTGGTTGTCCTTCAGGTCCTCGCCGCTGCCGAAGGACGAGTCCAGGCCGTTGCCCTTGTCGGACCAGGTGTAGGCATAGGACAGCGACGCCAGGAACGGGCCCGTCTGGTAGCTGATGTCGCCGATGACGGTGTCGACCGGCTTCTCGGAGACGGCGATGCTCTCATTGTGAACCCAGTTCACGCTGGCATGGAAATCCTGGTAACCGACCTGGCCGCCCAGCGTGTAGACCTCGAGATCGTTGCCGTGCGGGTTGGCGCCGGAGGCCGAGGTCTGGGTGCCGTGGCCATAGGCCGCCGTGGCCGCCCCTCGGACCGACCAGTCGCCGAACGTGTCCTGGTAGTTCACGCCGCCGGTGACGACGTTCTCGTAATAGGTCTCGTCGTCGTTGAACAGGTCGTTGCGGCCGCCGTTGCCGGCATGGTCCGCGCCGCCGACAACGGGCGTGAAGTCGACGGCGAAGCTGAAGCCGTTGAAGGTCGGCGAGGTATATTTGATCCGGGTGTCCTGATTGGTCAGCCCGGCGAGATAGGTGGCGTTGATCGAGTAGAAATTGCCGCCGCCCAGCGGGAAGTCGCCGTCCAGCAGCTCGCCGAAATCCATGGCGCCGGCGCCCATGTTCCCGACCAGGTCGTCATGGACATAGACGTAGCCGATGTCGTCGGCGACCGTCGGCGCGTCGCCGAAGGTCAGGGTGCCGAAGGCGCCCTTCAGATAGGTGTAGATGCGCGTGACGTTGACGTCGTCGCGGCGGTTGACCGAATCGAAGCGGATGCGACCGCCGTATTCCAGGCCGGAATCGGTGACGTTCTTGACGTCGAAGATCACCCGCGCGTTGGTCTGGAAGTCGTAGTCGCGGTCGAGGCTGCTGTGCTGGCTGTCGCTGAGCACCAGAGTCGACTGGAAGCCGATGAAGCCGCTGATCTTCAGTTGAAGACCCGAGGTCACGTTCGAGTCGGCCGCCGATGCCGGCGCCGCGGCGGCCAGCCCCATGGCGGCCAGCGCCGCCCCACCCAGAAGAACCTTTTTCACTTCCCCTCCTCCCGCCCCACCGTCACGGCCGCCTGCATCCGGATCGCGTTCGTCGCCGGAATCAGGCCCGCCGGGGGCCGTGAGAGCCTGCATCAAGGAATAGAGAGACGAAGTCCCCTTCGTGAGTTCCGGAAACCGAGACTCAACCGAGTTGGAAGACATCAGGACGGTAATCTTGCGGTAAGGTTCCGGCAACATCTATATACATTCGTGAATGTATGTAAATAAAGCATAAAAGGGCGAGTCCGGATCATGCGCAGCCAATAAAAAAGAGGATGCGCGACCTTGAGAGCCGCGCATCCTCCGTCGACCGGACGTGACGTTTCAGCCTTCGAGGGGACGAGACAGAGACCGTTAGGAGTGGTCCGTCGCGCCCGGTCTTCTCGAGCCGCCCTTGCGGTCCGGGCTCGTCCGGGTCTTAGAACCCGAGGACGATACCGGTGCCGAGGCTGGCGGATTCCCATTCAGAACCCTGGCGGAAGTTCTGGATTTCGTAGAGCACCTCAGCATAGGTGTTGAGGCCCGGGGCCAGGGTGTAGGTCAGGTTGACACCGGCCATGTGGTTGTCCTTGAGGTCCTCGCCGTTGCCGTAGGACGAGTTCAGGCCGTTGCCCTTGTCGGCCCAGGTGTAGGCGTAGGACGCCGACGCCAGGAACGGACCGAACTGGTAGCTGAGGTCGCCGATGATGGTGTCGACCGGCTTGTTGGCGGCCGCGGTCTGCTCGTTGTGCGTCCAGTTCACGCTGGCGGTGATACCGCCGGAACCGACCTGGCCGCCGAGGGTGTAGACCTCGAGGTCATGGCCGCCCGGGTTGGCTCCGGAGAACGAAGTCTGGACGCCGTTGCCGGTGATGGCCGACGCGGCGACGCGGACCGACACCGAGTCGAAGGTCTGCTCGTAGTTGACGCCGGCGCTGACGACGTTCTCGTAGACGGTCTCGTCGTCGTTGAACAGGTCGTTGCGGCCGCCGTTGCCGGCATGGTCCGGACCACCGATCACCGGGGTGAAGTCGACGCCGAAGCTGAAGCCGTCGAAGGTCGGCGAGGTGTACTTGATCCGGGTATCGGCATTGCTCACACCGGCGAGGTAGGTCGCGTCGATGGAGAAGAAGTTGCCGCCGCCGAGGAAGAAGTTGCCGTCGAGCAGGTCGCCGAAGCCGGCGCCCAGGCCCATATCGCCGTTCAGCTGGTCATGCGCATAGACGTAACCGAAGTCATCGGCCGTCGTCGGCGCGTTACCGAAGGTCACCTGACCGAAGGCGCCCTTCACATAGACGTAAGTGCGGTCGACCTCGACGTCGTCGCGGCGGTTGACCGAGTTGAAGCGGATGCGGCCGCCGTACTCCAGGCCGGAATCGGTGACGTTCTTGACGTCGAAGATCATCCGGGCGTTGGTCTGGAAGTCGTAGTCGCGGGCGAATTCATTGTCCTGGCTGTCGCCAAGGGACAGGGTCGCCTGGGACCCGACGAAGCCGCTGATCTTCAGCGAAAGACCGGACGTCACATTGGCGGAGTCGGCGGCCGACGCCGGCATCGCGCCGATCAGGGCGGCGGCGACAAGCGCCGTACCACCCAGCAATACCTTCTTCATTCTTCCCTCCTATGCCCCACGCCGATGCAGGGCGGTTCGCTCAAGACGCCTTTCGGCCCGCCTGCTGCCTGCCCCGTCTTGGCTGCCCATCCGGAGCTTGCAGGCAGAACCCGACGCTGCCGGTCGGGCGATGGCGGCCGTGTCGAAAGCGAATCCCCCGAAACGGCGCCGATCTGTGTCTTCGAAAGCACAGTCCGATCGACCTTGGCGGCCGGCCGGCTGGTTGCCTCAAGACTTCGGCGACCATAGTCCTGCCCTCGCAGACGCAGCAACGGGATTATACATCCTAGAATGTATGTAAGATGAAATCGCAACGAGCTGTGGCCGAACGGCCACACAGGCTCTCGGAGCCGTCAGGACAGCGGGTCGATGATGCCGTCGAGCGACGCGCCCACCCCTCCGGGTTGCTCCGGCGGATCGGCGGCAAGCGGGCTTGAAAAAGGTTGGCAGACATGAAAAAGGCCGGTGGGCAGCGCCTCACCGGCCTCGGGATGGAACGGGGCGCCGCCCGACCGGCGGCGCCCTGCCTGTCAATGCGCCAGGATCTGGCTCAGGAACAGCTTGGTCCGCTCCGACTTCGGGTTCTTGAAGAACTCCTCCGGCTCGTTCTGCTCCACGATCTGACCGCGATCCATGAAGATCACCCGGTTCGCCACGGTGCGGGCGAAGCCCATCTCGTGGGTGACGCAGATCATGGTGATGCCTTCGCGCGCCAACTCGATCATCACATCGAGCACTTCCTTGATCATCTCCGGGTCGAGCGCCGAGGTCGGCTCGTCGAACAGCAGGATCTTCGGCTTCATGCACAGCGAACGGGCGATGGCCACGCGCTGCTGCTGGCCGCCGGACAGCTGGCCCGGGTATTTGTGCGCCTGGTCGGGGATCTTGACCCGGCCGAGGAAGTACATCGCCGTCTCCTCGGCCTCCTTCTTCGGGATCTTGCGGACCCAGATCGGGGCGAGGGTCAGGTTCTCCAGCACCGTCAGATGCGGGAACAGGTTGAACTGCTGGAACACCATGCCAACCTCGCGGCGGATGGCGTCGATGTTCTTGACGTCGTTGGTCAGCTCGATGCCGTCGACGATGATCGAGCCCTTCTGGTGCTCCTCCAGCCGGTTCAGGCAACGGATCAGGGTCGACTTGCCGGAGCCCGAGGGCCCGCAGATCACCACCTTCTCGCCCTTCTCGACGGCGAAGTTGATGTCCCGCAGCACATGGAACTCGCCGTACCATTTGTTGACCCCGGACATCTGGATCAGGATTTCCGGCTGGCCCGCGGTCGCTTGTTGATTGACTGCCATTTTCATCTCTCCGTCAGCGGCGGCGCGTGCCCCGGTTCAGATAGGTTTCCAGACGCGCTGAGTATCGCGACATCGCGAAGCAGAAGACGAAGAACAGCAGCGCCACGAACAGATAGGCTTCCTTGTAGAACGGCCCCCAGATCGGGTCGGACAGGCCGAGGCGGGCGGCGCCGAGCAGGTCGAACAGGCCGACCATGATCACCAGCGTGGTGTCCATAAAGGAGCCGATGAAGGTGTTGACCAGAGCCGGGATCGAGACCCGGAGCGCCTGCGGCAGGATGATCATCCGCTGCTTCTGCCCGTAACTGAGGCCTAGGCTGTCCGCAGCTTCGAACTGGCCCTTCGGGATCGCCTGCAGGCCACCGCGGATCACCTCGGCGAGGTAGGCGGCGGTGAACAGGATGATCGCCACCTGGGCGCGCAGCAGGTAGTTGAAGTTCCAGCCCTCGGGCAGGAACAGCGGGAACATCACCGAGGCCATGAACAGCACGGTGATCAGCGGCACGCCGCGCACCAGCTCGATATAGCTCACGCACAGCGTGCGGATCGCCGGCATGTTCGACCGGCGGCCCAGCGCCAGGAGGACGGAGAGCGGGAAGGCCAGCGCCATGCCGATCATCGACAGGCCCAGCGTCAGCGGCAAGCCGCCCCATTTCCCGGTCTCGACCAACGACAGGCCGGGGATCGGGATCTCGACGAAGCCGAGCGGGACGGCGCCATACATCAGGCTGACCGCGGCGACGATCACCACCACCCAGGCGACGATCAGGCGTTTGCCCCAGAAGCGGCGCATGGTGCTGGCGACGGCGAGGCCGATCAGCAGTGCCATGGCGATGATCGGCCGCCATTCCTCGCCATAGGGATAGAGGCCGAAGAAGATCAGTTGGTACTTCTCTTCGACGAAGGCCCAGCAGGCGCCGGTCGCAGCCCGGCAGGCAGCCACCACGTCGGCCGGCGCCTCGTCCGGCGTCGACGGGCCCCAGACCGGGTCGATCAGTGCCCATTGGACGAAGGGTGGAATCAGCCGGATCGCCAGATAGGCGATCAGCAGCGTCAGAACGGCGTTGAACCAGCTGTTGAACAAGTTCTGCCGCAGCCAGGCGATCGGCCCGGTGGTCGATCCGGGCGGCGGCGCCGCCGGGATCTCCGCGGTGGCGACGAAGGGTTCGGTCAGGGCTCGGGTGCTGGCCATGCTCACCGCTCCCTCAGCGCCATCTTGCGGTTGTAGATATTCATGGCGATCGAGATCGACAGGCTGATGAACAGGTAGACCGCCATGAAGATCGAGATCGCCTCGACCACCTGGCCGGTCTGGTTGCCGATGGTGTTGCCGATCGACACCAGGTCCGGATAGCCGATCACCACCGCCAGCGAGCTGTTCTTGGTGACGTTGAGATACTGACTGGTCAGCGGCGGGATGATGGTGCGCAGCGCCTGGGGCAGCACGATGCGGCGCAGCGTGGTGCCGGAATGCAGGCCGAGAGCGCGGGCCGCCTCGGTCTGGCCATGCGACACCGCCAGGATGCCGCCGCGCACGATCTCGGCAATGAATCCCGCGGTGTAGACGGTCAGGCCGATCAGCAGGGCCGCGAATTCCGGCGTCAGCGTCCACCCCCCCTGGAAGTTGAAGCCCTTCAGCTCCGGGATCTCGAAGGCCGCCGGCGCGCCGCCGGCCAGCCAGACCACCAGCGGCAGCCCGATGAACAGGCCGAGCCCGACCCAGAAGCTGTGGAACGGCTGCCCGGTCGCGGCCTGGCGCTGCCGGGCCCAGCGGGCGATGCCCCAGCCGACGACCAGCGCGACCAGCGCCGCGACCGCCATCCACAGGAAGACCGGGTTGTTCTCCAGCGAGGGAACCTGGATGCCGCGATTGCTGACGAAGACGCCCGGCACCGGGTGCAGCGCCTGGCGCGGCGGCGGGGCGCTGACCCGGATCAGCCCGGCCCAGAGCAGCAGCTGGACGGGGAGCGGGATATTGCGGACGATGTCGACATAGGCCGTGGCGATCTTGGCCAGCAGCCAGTTCGTGGACAGCTTGCTGACGCCGACCAGCAGTCCCAGCAGGGTCGCCAGTATGATGCCCAGGACCGAGACCTGCAGCGTGTTCACCAGCCCGACCAGGAAGGCCCTGGCGTAGGGATCGCTCGGCGAATACGAGATCGGCGACTCGGAGATGGCGAAGCCGGCCTCGCGCGAGAGGAAGCCGTAGCCCGTCTGGATGCCGCGGACCTCGCGGTTGTGAATCAGGTTGGAGACCAGGAACCAGCCGATTCCGACGACCACCAGCAGCAGCACAATCTGGTAGAAAATCGCTCGGAGTCTGGGGTCGTTGATTGCGGATCCACGGCGCACGGCAGTTCCTGCCGCGGCAACGTCCATGGTCATTGCGTCACACCTCGCTCAAACCGCCCTGTCGCTTCTTCTTGGCCCGAAGGATCCCAGGCCCCGAAACAAAGCCGCCGACCCGTTTCGGGGTCGGCGGCATCGTCCTGGTTTACCGGATCGGGGGCGCGTATTGCAGGCCACCCTGGGTCCACAGCGCGTTCAGGCCGCGCTTGAGGCCCAGCGGGGTCTTCTCGCCGACATTGCGCTCGAACATCTCGCCGTAATTGCCGACCTGCTTGATGGCGTTGTAGGCCCAGGTCTCCGGCAGGCCGAGCGCCTCGCCCATGCCCGGGGTCTTGCCCAGCAGACGCTGGATCGTCGGGTCCGGGGAATCGGCGAAGCTGTCGATGTTGGCGCTGGTGACGCCGCTCTCTTCGGCCTGGACCTGGGCGAAGAACACCCAGCGGGTGATGTCGGCCCACTGGTCGTCGCCCTGGCGGACGCTGATCGCCAGCGGCTCCTTGGAGATGATCTCCGGCAGGATGATGTAGTCGTCCGGCTTCGGCGCCTTGGCGGCGCGGGTGCCGGCCAGGCCCGAGGCGTCGGTGGTGTAGGCGTCGCAGCGGCCGGAGAAGAAGGCGGCCTCGACATCCTCCAGCTTCTCGATCACGACCGGCTTGAAGTCCAGCTTGTTGGCGCGGAACCAGTCGGTCAGGTTCAGCTCGGTGGTGGTGCCGGGCTGGACGCAGATGGTGGCGCCGTTCAGCTCCTTGGCGCTCGACACGCCGAGGGACTTGTTCACCATGAAGCCCTGGCCGTCATAGAAGTTGGTGGCCGTGAACGTCAGGCCCAGCGAGGTGTCGCGCGACAGCGAATAGGTGGTGTTGCGGGCCAGCACGTCGATTTCGCCCGACTGCAGCGCGGTGAAGCGCACCTGGGCGTTCAGCGGGGTGAACTTGACCTTCTCGGAATCGCCGAACACCGCCGCGGCCAGGGCGCGGCAGGTGTCGACGTCGATGCCGGTCCACTTGCCCTGGCTGTCCGCCAGGGCGAAGCCGGCCAGGCTGGTGTTGACGCCGCATTGGATGAAGCCGCGTTGCTTGACCGCATCGAACGTCGCGCCGGCCTGGGCTGAAGCGGTGAAGCCCGCCATGGCGACGACCGCAGCCCCCGCTGCCAGCAGAGTACGAACCTTCATGAAACCTCCCCTTTTTGCCACGGCCTTCGCCGGGGCGAAACCGCAAGATCGTCCCGGCAGCACGCTGCCGGGGGAGGGTCATTTAATGGAACATCATGGATGAATGCACGGCTTTTTTGGTTTGCCGCGATTGCCCAACCACTGGGATATGGTATTTCAATCAAAGGTGAGCTGAGCCGCGTGCTTTCGGAATAATCATCCGACCATTCCTCGCGCACCGGGTTGGCGGTTCTTTCGGCAACGGCCGCGCCACCCGACAGCCGGACGGCCGACGGGCTTCGACCGGATGTATCGGGACAATCGGCAAGAATAGAGCGCGGGGTCGACTTACAGCCGTCAGCGCAGCAGGCCGTCAAGGAATCCGCCGACCACGCGGTCGCGGTCGATCCGGGTCGCCACCCGGACGGCGGGCCGCGCCGTTGCCCCCTGCTCCTCCGGAACACCGCGGCGGTCGGCCAGGGTCATGCCGCGGGTCAGGTCGCCGCTCAGCTCGACCCGGACCGGCCAGTCGGTGTAGTCGGCGAGGCCGGGGTCGAGCAGCAGCATCGCCGCCGCCGGGTCGTGCAGGGCGCAGCCGCGGATGCCGTAGCGGCCGTGATAGAACCCGACATAATGCTGCAGGATCGACCAGGCGAAACGCCCGCGCGGCCGGGAATCGGCCTCGATCCGCGCCAGCTCGGCCTCGCCCAGCCAGGCGGTCATGGTGACGTCGAGCCCGACCAGCGTGACCGGCCAGGACGCGGCGAACACCGCCTCCGCCGCCTCGGGGTCGTGGAAGATGTTGGCCTCGGCCGCGGCGGTGATGTTGCCGGGCACGGTCACCGCGCCGCCCATCACCACCACCCGGTCGACCATCCGCGGCAGATCGGGCTCGAGATGCAGCGCCAGCGCCAGGTTGGTCAGCGGCCCGGTGGCCAGGAGGGAGAAGGCGCCCGGCTCGGCCCGCGCCAGGCGGACCAGCTGCTCGGCCGCGGTCTCGGCCGCGAAGGGCCGCAGCGGCGCCGTCGGCCCATGGCCGCCGAGCCCGTCATCGCCATGGACATGCCCGCTGATGCTGACCGGCTGGGCCAGCGGCGCCGCCGCCCCGACCGCGACCGGGACATGGCCGAGCCCGACCAGGTCGAAGACATGCTGGGCATTGGCCGCGGCGGCCTCGGCATGGGCGTTGCCATGGACGCTGCCGAGCGCCGCGATCTCTACCCCCGGCCGGTCGGCCAGCCACAGGATGGCGAGCGCATCGTCGATGCCGACGTCGCAGTCGAGGATGATCTTCGGCATCGATAAGCCCTTTCGGTCGAGATTCACCCCGACCATAGCGCGGGGCGGGGAGCGCCGCGACGGGCTGGATGCCGGGCGCGGTCCGTGCCACTCTCCCCGCCCCTGCCCTGCCGGACGTGCTGGAGACGATGCCGACGCCGCAAGCCCATCCCTGGCTCGAACCCCTCTGGGTCCGGCTGCTGATCGTCGTCTTTCTGATCGCCGCCCTGGCGGCGGAGTTCCTGTGGCTCGGTGACCGGCTGTGGCTGGTCCTGTGGGGCGCGGCGCTGGTCTATGCGATCTGGGATTTCTTCCTACGCGGGGTCTACGGCAAGCCGAAGGGCTGACGTCGGTGGGCGTGGCCGTCACACCGCCCGCCCGCCCTCCGTCTCGAACAGGTGCAGCCGCTCGGGATCCAGGCTGATCGTGGTCGGTTCGTCCGGCTGGGCCGGGAAATGGGCGTCGACCTGGGCGGTGAACTTGGCACCCGCCACCTCGCCCAGGATCAGGGTGTGGGCGCCGAGCGGTTCGATCACCCGCGGCAGGATCGGCAGCGTCACCGGGCCGGCGCCGCCGCCCGCCACATGCTCCGGCCGCAGGCCGATGGTGACGGCCAGGTCGTCGCGCCCGGCCAGCGCCGCGCGCCTGGCCGAGGGCACCGGCAGGACGGTGCCGTCCGCCAGCCGCAGCCGGTCGCCGGCCAGGGTCGCGGGCAAGAAATTCATGCTGGGCGCACCGATGAAGGCAGCGACGAACAGGTTGGCCGGACGCTCATAGAGCGTCAGCGGCTCGGCCGCCTGCTCGATCCGGCCCTGGTTCATCACCACCACCCGGTCGGCCATGGTCATCGCCTCGACCTGGTCATGGGTGACGTAGACAATGGTGGTCTTCAGGCGCCGGTGCAGCGCCTTGATCTCGGCCCGCATCTCGATGCGCAGCTTGGCGTCGAGGTTGGACAGCGGCTCGTCGAACAGGAACACGTCCGGGTCGCGGACGATGGCGCGGCCGATGGCGACGCGCTGGCGCTGGCCGCCGGACAGCTGCTTCGGCCGGCGGTCGAGATAGGGATCGAGGCCGAGGATGCGCGCCGCATCCTTGATCTTGCCGTCGATCGCCGCCTTCGGCTCGCCGCGCACCTTCATGCCGTAGCCGATGTTCTCGCGCACGGTCATGTGCGGATAGAGGGCGTAGTTCTGGAACACCATGGCGCAGTTGCGCAGCCCGGGGCGCAGCTGGGTGACGTCGCGATCGCCGATCCGGATGGTGCCGCCGCTCGCCGCCTCCAGCCCGGCGATCATGCGCAGGGTCGTGGTCTTGCCGCAGCCCGAGGGGCCGACCAGCACGACGAATTCGCGATCCGCGATCTCGAGGTCGAGCGACGGGATGACGGGCACGTCGCCATAGCTCTTGGTGACGGCTTCGAGTCTGACGCGGGCCATGGTGTCCTTGGGTCTCTGAGCTTCGGCGGGCGCCGCCCCGCCGCAACGTGCGGCGGGGCGGGTCCGGTCTACTTCTTCAGGGGCGGCAGGCCCATCGAGGCGCGATAGGCGGCGAGCTGGGTGTCGCGGCCGAACTCGTCGGTCAGCTTGTTCCACTCCTGGGCGATCGTATCGAGCGCCTGCTGCGGCGACGTCTCGCCCGCCAGCGCCTTCGACAGCTCGATCTCCAGCACCTCGGTGTAGGAGAAGTAGCCGGGGATGCGCATGTCGAGCGCCACGTTCTTGGCCTCGAGGCTGCCGCGCTGGGCCGCCAGGTACTCGTCCGCCTCCTCCTTGGTCATCTTGGCCAGCCAGCGGTCCGGCGCGAAATGGCTGAGGCGGTAGGGGTTGACGCCGGAGCCGCCGGTCACCGTGGCGATGCCACTGTTCTCCGGGTTCGAGACCCATTCGACGTAGTTCCAGGCCGCCTCGACATTCTTGCCGGCCGAGGGCACCGCCGCCTGCCAGCCGCCGAAGGCCATGAAGGGCGAGAACACCGGCTGGTCGAACTTGTCCCAAGCCTTGGTCTTGTGGTTCCAGATCTCGGTCGACCCCGGGGTCAGGGCCGAGCCGACATGGCCAGCCACCTTGCTTTGCGTCTTGTCGGCGGCGATCACGCCGGTGTCGCCCCAGTCGAAATTCATCGCCACCTGGCCGCCGGAGAAGGCGGTGCGGATGTCGCCGGAGGAGAAGTTCAGCGCTCCGGGCGGCGAGAACTTCACCGACTTGATGTAGTCCTCCAGCGCCTTGGCCCAGCCGGGATTGTTGACCTGGGCATCCATGGTCTCCGGGTCGAAGAACATGCTGCCCGGGTTCTGCGGGTCGTTGGTGTAGCTGGCGGCATGGGTGAAGAAGAACCAGAACTGCTGGCCGCCGCGGCGGAACGCCTCCGCCGTGCCCCACAGCTTCTGGTCGGGCCGGGTGAAGAACTCGGCGATGTCGTAATATTCCTTCCAGGTCTTCGGCGCGGCCAGGTCATAGCCGTACTTGGCCTTGAACGCTTCCTTCTCCTTCGGGTCGTCGAACAGGTCCTTGCGGTAGGACAGAGTGTGGAGGTCGCCGTCGATGGTCTGCGACAGGTGCTTGCCGTCCCACACCATCAGCCGGTCGCGATAGACCGGGGCGATGTCCTCCCAGTCCTTGCCCTGGCGCACCGAGTCCGGCATCTCCGACAGATAGGGCGAGAAGTCGGGCATCCAGGCCGGGGCGAAGGTGATGACGTCGAAGGTGGATTCGCCGGCGGTCATCGCCGTCAGGTATTTCGGGTACAGTTCGCCGAACGGGAATTCGACGACATTGACCTTGCCGCAGGTCTTCTGCTCCCAGGTCTTGGCCGCCATCTGCAGCGCGAGCGCGATGAACGGCCCGGTCTGCGACCCCGCGGTCAGGGTGACGCCGGAATAATCCGGGTCGCAGGCCGCGGCGGCCGGGCCGTGCAGCGCCGCGGTCAGCGCCAGCGCGCCGGCGGCAGCGAGAAGCTTGGTCTTCATTGTTGTTCCTCCCTGTGTCGCGATCATCGGATGCTGCCCAGCAGCAGGCCTGATCGCATCAGCCTGGCCAGGAGAATCGCCATCACCATCATCGGCCCGATCGAGATCATGGCGGCGACCGAAATCGCCCACCACTCGTCGCCGCGGTAGGAGTTCTGCCCCGACAGCATGATCGGCAGGGTCTGCCAGCTGCCCGCGGTCAGCAGCAGCGAGAACAGGAACTCGTTCCAGACGAAGCTGAGCGTGATCATCGACGTGGCGATCAGCCCGGGCCGCGCCATCGGCAGCACGATCTCGAGGAAGATGCGGAAGCGCGGCACGTCGTCGACCAGCGCCGCCTCCTCGATCTCGACCGGCAGCGCCTGGAAGAAGTCGCGCATCAGCCAGACCACGATCGGAAGGGAGAACGCCGTGTAGCACAGCGTCATGCCCCAGAAGCTGTCGAGCAGCGGGAAGCCGGCCTTGCCGATCTCGGAATAGAGCAGGTAGAGCGCGAAGGCGGTGACGATCGGCGGGAACATGCGCTGGCTGACGAACCAGAACACGACGTCGTCATTGCCCAGCACCGGGCCTGGCAGCCGCAGCGCGTTGAGCGCGATCGAGATTGCCAGCGCCGCCACCAGCGCGCCGCCCAGCGCTTGCACTCGCGGCAGGCCGGCGACGTTCTGCAGCAGCAGGAAGCCGCCGATGGCGACCACGGCGAAAGCGACCCCGGCCAGCAACCGGACCTGGAACGGGAAACGGACCAGCGCATATGCCGCCATCGACCCCAGGGCCACCGACAGCGCCGTCGCCGCCAGGCCGATCAGGGTGGAGTTGACGAAGGGCGTGACGAAGTTGCCGCGGACGCCCGTCAACGCGTCGATCCAGGCCTGCAGCGTCGGCTCGAAGTCGATCCAGGGCAGGTAGGTCGGCCCGCCGCTGACCGCGGTCGGCGGCTTGAACGAGGTGATCAGCGTCCAGTAGATCGGGAACAGCGTCACCACGAACCAGCCCAGGCACAGCAGGAAGATCAGGCCGCGCTTCATGCCGCCGCGCTGCGGATCCCTCATCGCTGCTTCTCCAGATGCGGCTTGAGGATCGCCAGATAGATGGTGCCGAAGACGACGATCACGATCAGGAACAGGAAGCTGAGCGCCGAGGTGTAGCCGAGGTTGAACTTCTTGAACCCCTCCTGATAGGCGAACAGGGTCAGGGTTTCGGTCGACACGCCGGGGCCGCCGCCGGTCAGGACGAAGACCGTGTCGATGATCTTGAAGCCCTCGATGATGCGGATGAAGACCACCGCGGCCGAGATCGGCAGCAGCATCGGGAAGGTGATGCCCCAGAACTGCTGCCAGGCGCTGGCATTCTCCAACTGCGCCGCCTCGTAGACGTCCTGCGGCAGGCTCTGCAGCCCGGCCAGCATCATCAGGATGACGAAGGGCGTCCACTGCCAGACCTCGACCGCGATGATGGTGCCCAGCGCCCAGGTCGCATCGGTCAGGAACGGCAGGTTCGGCAGGCCGAACCAGGTGAACAGGTCGTTGATCGGGCCGACGGTGGAATGGAACAGCATGCGGCCGACCAGCGACACCGCGATCGGCGCCATCAGCATCGGCAGCAGGAAGCCGACGCGGAACAGACGTTCGCCCGGAATCTTGCTATGCAGCGCCAGCGCGACGGCGAAGCCGAGCACGTACTGCACCGAGACCGAGATGAAGACGACGGTCGCGGTGGTCTGCACGGTGGCCCAGAAGCGCGGGTTGGCGAGCAGCGAGGCGTAGTTGTCGAGGCCGACGAAGCGCGGCGGCATCGGCGGCACCAGCCGCATGCTCTGGAAGCTGATCGTCAGCGAGTAGATGAGGGGGAAGATGCCGACCAGCAGCACGACCAGAAAAGCCGGCCAGATGAAGGCGTGCTTGATCGGCTCCCGCAACGTCCGTACCTCCCCCGTCGCCGCGCTGCTGTCGCGCGGCGTCTTTGCTTTGTCGTACGTTATGGTGACTCGCCCCGCCGGCGCAACCGGCGGAACCGGATGGAGAAGGATGTGATGGACACCGTCGACCCCGTGCGGAATGCCGCGCCCGCCCCCACGGCCGGCGGCATCTCGGCGGTGATCTTCGATTGCGACGGGGTGCTGGTCGACAGCGAATTCATCGCCTGCCGGGCGGTGGCCGGGCTGATCGCGCATTACGAACCGCAGGCGCCGGTCGAGGAGTTGGTGGAGCAGCTGGTCGGCACGCCCGACCTGCACATCGTGCGCCAGGTGGCGGCGCGCTTCGGCACGGTGTTCCCGGAGGATATCGGCCCGCGCATGGCGCAGGTGATCGACGACGCGCTGGCGCTCAGCCTCGACGCCATTCCTGGCGTGCAGCCGGCGCTGGCGGGCTTAAGCCTGCCGATGGCGGTGGCCTCGAACAGCCACGCCGCCCGGGTCCGCCGGTCGCTCGAGATCGCCGGCCTGACCCGCCTGTTCGGCGAGCATGTCTACACGCCGGAAGCGGTGGCGCGGCCGAAGCCGGCGCCGGACCTGTATCTGCACGCGGCCGCGCAGCTGGGCGTCGCCCCCGGCCGCTGCCTGGTGATCGAGGACAGCGTCCCCGGCACCACCGCCGGCGTCGCCGCGGGCATGACCGTGATCGGCTTCCTCGGCGGCCGCCACATCCGCGACGGCCATGCCGACCGGCTGCGCGCCGCCGGCGCCCGGCTGATCTGCCCGCATATGGACGATCTGGCCGGGCTGGTGGCGGGGCTGCGGGGCTAGCTGGGACGGATGGCCGGCTCGACCTTCACCACGGTCAGATTGCGCGGCTTGCCGGAGGGTGTGATCCAGGTGATGGTCTGGCCCTTGCGCAGGCCGATCAGCGCGGCGCCGACCGGGGTCAGCACCGACAGCCGGCCGGCCGCGATGTCGGCCTCCTCCGGATAGACCAGCGTGACCGTGTGCTCCTCGCCGGTCGAGTCGTCGCGATAGGCGACGGTCGAGTGCATCTGGACCACGCCCTTGGCCGCGGTCGCGTCGATGATCTGGGCGCGGTCGAGCTCTTCGGCCAGGAAGTCGGCGATCGCCGGGAAGGCATCCGCCGCGGCGTCGGCCAGCGCCGCCAGGCGATCATAGTCGCCGGCGGTGACGTGGATCTCCGGACGCTTGGGCAGGCTGCTGCGGGACATGCCGAGTTTCCTTTCTTCTGAACGACCGCTCCGGGATCGTGCCCGGAGGGTTCGGGTGCGGCCCGGCGCATGATGACGGCCGGGGCGCGAATTCTGGTGAGACTGGGAAGACAGGTCGCCGGATGCGGCGAAGGCGAGAACGGACGACGGGGCGGCTGCGGCCTGCGGGGGCACCGCCCCCGAGATCAGCAGCCCCGGGCTTGAAGCGGCGTTCGACGCGCCGCCAACAGGTTCGTCCGTGGTGTTCTCATGAGGATTGAGATAGGCGGCCGGGACGCGGCCGTCAACCGGCACGATCCGGATCCGCACCGCTCATGAAAAAGGCCGCGCGGTGATGAACACCGCGCGGCCGGCCGGACCGGAAGGCCGGTCAGAGCACGAAGTCGTCCGCCACCAGGGCGCGGTGGGTGCGGACGAAGATCTCGAAATCCGCCCGGCCGTCGCCGTTGGTGTCGCCGGCCAGGATGCTGCCTGCGAATCGCAGCTCGCCCGCGACATTGTGGAAGGCCTGGGCGCCGATGAAGGTGAAGGCCTGGTTGCCGAAAGCCCCCAGCCTGGTGTTGGCGTCGATCGCGGCAGGTCGATCTTGTCGCCCTCGACATGGATGAAGTCGGTGACGAAGTCCCAGCCCACGCCCGCCGCCGATTCCGACGCGGCGGTGAAGCGGAACGTGTCGGCGCCGCCGCCGGTCATCTCGTCGGTGCCGGCGCCGCCGACCAGGATGTCGTCGCCGATCCTGCCCTTGAGGATGTCGCCGGCGTCCCGAGGCACCCTCCAAACGAGGGTTTCCTTGTGCAGACGCGTGCCCGAGGCTGTACACGGATAACGACGGGATCAAAGGAGGACGCATGCACGGCGAGGCAACCCTGATCGCAACGGCGGCGGCCGGCTTCGTGCTGGCCTTCGCCTTCGGCTTCCTCGCCCACAGGTTGCGATTGCCTCCTCTGGTCGGGTACCTGGTTGCCGGGATCGCGGTAGGCCCGTTCACGCCGGGCTTTGTCGCCGATTCCGCCTTGGCCACCGAGCTGGCCGAAATGGGCGTCATCCTGCTGATGTTCGGCGTCGGCCTGCACTTCTCCGCCGCGGATCTGATGGCGGTGCGCCGGGTCGCCATCCCCGGCGCGGTCGGGCAGATCATCCTGGCGACGCTCATGGGCATCGGCTTGGCCGCGGTATGGGGCTGGAGCCTCGGCGCCGGCCTGGTCCTCGGCCTCAGCCTTTCGGTCGCAAGCACGGTGGTGCTGCTGAAGGCGCTGGAGGAGCGCAACGGTCTGGCCACGCCGAATGGCCGCATCGCCGTCGGGTGGCTGATCGTCGAGGACCTGGCCATGGTCCTGGCGCTGGTGCTGCTGCCGGCCTTCGCCGGGATGCTCGGCGGCCATTCCGACGGGCATGGGGCCGACACCGACCTGATCACCGAGCTGCTGCTCACCCTCGGCAAGGTCGCGGCCTTCGTCGCCTTGGCGATGCTGCTCGGCCCCAAGGTGGTGCCCTGGGTGCTGAAGCAGGTGGCGCGGACCGGATCGCGCGAGCTGTTCACCCTCTCCGTCCTGGCCGTCGCCGTCGGCATCGCCTACGGCTCGGCCATGGTGTTCGGCGTCTCCTTCGCCCTCGGCGCGTTCTTCGCCGGGGTGGTGCTGAGCGAGTCGGATTTCAGCCATCGCGCGGCCGCCAACTCGATGCCGCTGCAGGATGCCTTCGCGGTCCTGTTCTTCGTCTCGGTCGGCATGCTGTTCGACCCGTCGATCGTGCTGCGCGAGCCGCTGGCCCTGGCGGCGGTGGTGGCGCTGATCCTGTTCGGCAAGTCGATCGTCGCCTTCGGCATCGTGTTGCTGTTGGGCTACCCGGCGACGACCGCGCTGACCGTCGCCGCCAGCCTGGCCCAGATCGGCGAGTTCTCCTTCATCCTGGCGGGGCTCGGCCTGTCGATGGGCCTGTTGCCGCCCGAGGGCCGCGACCTGGTGCTGGCCGGGGCGCTGATCTCGATCACCCTCAACCCGCTGACCTTCGTGGCGGTCGATCGCCTGGCGAGCCGGGTCCGGATGGGGAGCTATGGCCGGAAGCGCCTCGCCGGCCTCGAGGAGCAGTTGGACGAGCTGCAGCGGCGCCATGCGGCGCGCGAGAGCGAGCGCGGCCTGCGCATCCAGAACATCGTCGACCTGTTCCCGATCTTCGCCGAGTTGGACCAGGAAGCGCGCGAGGACCTGCTGATGCTGTTCCAGCCGCGTGCTGCCGCGCCGGGCGAACGCATCATCCGCAAGGGCGGGCGGCCGGACGCCGCTTATTTCATCTCGTCCGGCGCGGTGCAGGTGAATGTCGACGGGCGGGAGATTCCGCTGGGGCCGGGCGAGTTCTTCGGCGAGATGGCGCTGCTGAGCCGGGCCCGGCGCTCCGCCGACGTCACCGCGATCGACTACTGCCAGCTGCTGGCGCTGCCGGAACGGGACTTCCGCATGTTCGTGTCGAAGCATCCGGGGCTGCGGGCCGAGCTCGACCGGCTGGCGGCGCAGCGCCGGACCATGAATCGGGAACCGGTCGGGGACGTGGCGCCGGCGGTGTGATCGCCGCTACGCCGCCTCCCGGTCGCGGCGCAGGCCGCCCTTGCGCATCTGCTCCGGCGTGATGCCGATCTGTCGGTGGGAACATTGCGATGAAGCCGAGGCGTGGCCGTAGCGACCGGCGGTCACCGGGCTCGCGCTGCAGCGCCTCCAGCACGACGCGCAGGGCCGGGTCGTCGGACAGCGGCAGGTAGGAGGAATGGCGCGGCGCCAGCCGGATCTGGTCGACCGGCACCTGGGCCAAGCGGAGCGGAGGCCGGCACGCCCACGCCGTACCCCTTCTCAGATCCGCTTACCGCCCCCCTGCGGCAACTCAGCGGCCGGCCACCCATCTCCGTGCCGGTATCAGGACCGGCGCAGCAGCGCCTCGATCTCGCCGCGCCGCGGCATCGACGGCGCGGTGCCCGGGCGGGTCACCGAGAGGCCGGCGACGGCGCAGCCGAAGCGGACCGCCTCGGCCACCGGCTGGCCCTCGGCCAGGGCCAGGGCGAAGCCGCCGTTGAAGGCGTCGCCCGCCCCCGCGGTCTCGACCACCGCTCCCACCGAGAAGGCCGGGACATGCGCGGTCTCCAACCGGCTCTTCAGCAGGGCGCCCTTGGCCCCGAGGGTGACGATCACCGTGCCGACGTCCTTGTCCAGCAGCACCTGCGCCGCCCGCGCCGCCTGCTGGCCGCTGTCGACCGCGAAATCGACCAGGCTCTCCGCCTCGGTCTCGTTCGGGGTCAGGTAGTCGACCAGGGGATAGAGATCGTCCGGCAGGGTCATGGCCGGGGCCGGGTTCAGGATCGTCGTCACGCCGTGCCGCCGGGCGATCTCCAGCCCGCGCCGCACCACCGGCAGCGGCAGCTCGAGCTGGGCGACGAAGACCCGCGCGGCAGCTATGGCCGGCGCCGCCTCCTCCATCTCCGCCTCGGTCAGTGCCGCCGCGGCCCCGGGCTCGATGATGATCGCGTTCTCGCCGGTCTTGCCGTCGACGAAGATGAAGGCGGCTCCGGTCGGCCGTTCGGGATCGGTCAGCACATGGGTCGCGTCGATCCCCTCTTCGGCATAGAGGCCGCGTGCCATCTGGCCGAACGGGTCGGTGCCGAGCTTGGTGATGAAGGCGACGTCGGCCCCGGCCCGGGCGGCGGCGACCGACTGGTTCGAGCCCTTGCCGCCGGGCCCGAGCTTGAAGCCGTTGGACAGCAGCGTCTCGCCCATCACCGGCAGCCGTGCGGCACGGAAGGCAAGGTCGGCGACGAACACGCCCTGGACGGCGATCTTCGGCGAGGTCATGGGTCTGGTCCTACTTCGGCGGGATCACGCCCATCTTCAGCAGGAAGCAGCCGTAGAACCGTCCCTCCCCGGCCCGGACCACGGCATAGGCCTTCTTGGCGTCCTCGTAGAAGGCGAAGCGCTCGACCGACCCCATCGGCCACGACCGGCCCTCGGCCCGGTCGATCTCGGCCTGCACCTCGCGCTGCACCTCCGGCATCTCGTCCGGCTGGCCCACCACCTCCATGCGCCGCGCCGGATGGTCGACGAAGCTGTCGAGCGGCATCAACGACAGGATCGCGCGCACCGCCCGGGCGGCGCTGACGCCCGGCAGCTCGATCGGCGCCTTGACCATGGTGTGCTGCGCCACCGACCGGGACGGGAAGTTGGTGTCGCAAATCACCAGGTCGTCGCCATGCCCCATGCCGGCCAGCACGGCGAGCAGATCCGGGGTGATGATCGGATCGATGTTCTTGAGCATTTTCAGCAGCTTCCCTGGTCTTTTCGGGCGCCATGGCGCGTTGATTTGTCGTGCTTATCGGCACGCGGCATTCTGGATCACCGCCGCGACGCTTGGCAACATGGCCGTCGCGTCCCGGCTCGTGTATATCGTGCCGCCATGTCGCTCCTCAGCCGCTACATGTTCCGCCAGATCGCGGTCGCCACGGTGCTGGCCACCGTGATCCTCGTCTTCGCGATCATGCTCACCACCTCGATGCGGCTGATCCAGATGATCGTCGACGGCGGCGTCGGGGTCGGGCTGTTCCTCGAGCTGGTCTTCCTGTCGATGCCGGAGTTCCTGATCGCGGTGCTGCCGGTCGGCGTCGTGGCCGCCTGCCTGATCGTCTACAACCGGATGCTGTCGGATGGCGAGCTGCTGGTGATGCGCGGCGCCGGCATCGGCCAGCTGCGGCTGGCCGTGCCCGGCCTGGTGATGGGGCTGATCATCACCGGCCTCAGCTACAGCATGACGCTGTATTTCTGGCCGGTGGCCAATCGCGAGTTCCGCGACCTGACGGCGATGGCCCAGTCCGACGTCTCGGCCGCCTTCCTGCAGACCGGCGAGTTCAACGCCATCGGCGACAGCAAGACGGTGTTCGTGCGCGACCGCAACCCGGTGACCGGGGACCTGAGCGGCATCCTGGTGCACAGCACCGACAACGAGGACCAGCCGATCACCATCATCGCCGATCGCGGCTATGTCGAGGACAGCGAGGACGGGCCGCGGATCGTGGCCCTGAAGGGCGTAATCCAGCAGCTCGACCGCAAGACGGGCAAGGTCGACCCGGTCGCCTTCGACAGCTACACCGTGCCGCTGAACACGCCAGGCGCCGAGGACCTGGCCCGCAGCTACCGCGCCCCGTCCGAACGGTTCCTGCTCGACCTGCTGTATCCCGATCCGAATTCCCCCCGCGACATGCGGAACTACGGCCGGCTGGTGATGGAAGGCCACAAGCGGATCACCGACCCGCTGCTTCCCTTCGCCTATGTCGTGCTCTGCCTCGGCGTCCTCCTGAGCGGCGACTACAACCGCCGCGGCCTGAGCCGCCGCATCCTGATCGCCGCCATCGGCGTCGTCGCGGTGCAGGCCACGACTATGAGCGTCGCCGGCGTGGCCCGCGATTCGCTGCAGCTGCTGCCGATCATGTATGTGATGCCGGTGCTGACCATGATCGTCGGCTTCGCCATCCTGCTGATTGCGCGGCGCCGGAAGGTGCCGACGGAAGCGCCGACCAGCCCCAATCTCGCACCGGCCTGAGGCGCCCGGGCCGTTACAGGCCTGGAGGCGATATCGCGCCTGAACCACAACCTGTTGTGGTCAAACGGCCGATCGCAAACGGCATTTGGTTCAGGCCCCTGCGACCGCTATAAGCGGTCCATGTCCCTCGACCCTCTCTCCGTCCTGCACGACGTCTTCGGCTACACCGCCTTCCGCGGCGAGCAGGCCGAGATCGTGGCCCAGGTGATTTCCGGCGGCGACGCGCTGGTGCTGATGCCGACCGGCGGCGGCAAGTCGCTGTGCTACCAGGTGCCGGCGCTGGTGCGGCCGGGGCTGGGCGTCGTGGTGTCGCCGCTGATCGCGCTGATGCAGGACCAGGTCGAGACGTTGCGCCAGCTCGGCGTGCGCGCTGCGGCACTGCATTCGGCCCTGCCGCCCGGCGAATCGCGCACCATCGCCCGGGCGATGCGGTCGGGCGAGCTGGACCTGCTCTACGTCTCGCCCGAGCGGTTGCTGACCGACGGGCTGCTCGACATGCTCGACGACTGCAAGCTGGCGCTGTTCGCGATCGACGAGGCGCATTGCGTGTCGCAATGGGGCCACGACTTCCGGCCGGAATACCTGCAGCTGGACACGCTGGCGACGCGCTATCCGGGCGTGCCGCGCATCGCCCTGACCGCGACCGCCGACGGCCCGACCCGGCGCGACATCGCCGAGCGGCTGAAGCTGCAGAACGGCCGCATCTTCGTCGCCGGCTTCGACCGGCCAAACATCCGCTACCGCATCGTGCCGAAGGAGAATCCCAAGGCGCAGCTGCTGTCCTTCATCCGGAACGAGCATCCGAACGAGGCCGGCATCGTCTACTGCCTGTCGCGCAGCAAGGTCGAGGGCACGGCGGAGTGGCTGCGCGGCGAGGGCATCGAGGCCCTGCCCTACCATGCCGGGCTGGACCGCGAGGTACGAGCGTCGAACCAGGACCGCTTCCTCAAGGAGGATGGCGTGGTGATGGTGGCGACCATCGCCTTCGGCATGGGCATCGACAAGCCGGATGTCCGCTTCGTCGCCCATCTCGATTTGCCGAAGAGCCTGGAGGCCTATTACCAGGAGACCGGCCGCGCCGGCCGCGACGGGCTGCCCTCGGACGCCTGGCTGGCCTATGGCATCCAGGATGTCGGCAAGATCCAGGGGCTGATCGCGGAATCGGACGCGCCCGACCGGCAGAAGCAGATCGACCGGCAGAAGCTGGATGCGCTGCTGGGCTATTGCGAGACCGTGCGCTGCCGCCGCCAGGTGCTGCTGGAGTATTTCTCCGACGTGCTGCCGCAGCCCTGCGGCAACTGCGACACCTGCCTGGAGCCGGTCGAGGCCTTCGACGGCACCGAGCTGGCGCGCAAGGCGCTGTCCTGCGTCTATCGCACCGGCCAGCGCTTCGGTGTCGGCCATGTCATCGACGTGCTGACCGGCAGCGAGACCGACCGGGTCCGCCAGCTCGGCCATGACAAGCTCAGCACCTGGGCCATCGGCCGCGACCTGTCGAAGGCGGAGTGGAAATCGGTGTTCCGGCAGCTGGTGGCGGCCGGCCTGCTGATCGTCGACACCGAGGGCCATGGCGGGCTGCATTTGGCGCCCGACTGCCGCGAGGTGCTGCGCGGCGAGAAGGAGATCCATCTGCGGCGCGAGGCGGTGAAGCGCGCCACGCGCGGAAAGTCCGCGGGCAAGGGCGCCGGCCGCACTGTGCGGGCGCTGCCGGACGACCCGGCCGAGGCCTCGCTGTTCCAGGCGCTGCGGGCGCGGCGGCTGGAGCTGGCGCGCGAGCAGGGCGTGCCGCCCTATGTCATCTTCCACGACGCGACGCTGACCGAGCTGGCCCATGCCCGGCCGCGGTCGATGACGGAGTTCGCGGCCATCCCCGGCGTCGGCCAGGCCAAGCTGCTGCGCTATGCCGACGCCTTCCTCGAGGTGATCGAGCAGCACGCGGAATAGCGCTGCGCTCCGACGACGCTACGGATGGATGCCGTCGAGCTCCGGCATCAGCACCACGCTCTCCTGCTCGTTCGGGTCGGTGCGGGCGATCACCGCGACGCAATCCTCGGTCGCGCTGGGGTTGTAGGGCAGATGCGGCATGCCGGCGGGGATGTAGAGGAACTCCCCGGCCCGCACCATCAGGTGCTGCTCCAGCCGGTCGCCGTACCACATGCCGGATTCGCCGCTCAGCACATGGATCGCGGTCTCATGCGCCTCGTGGCGATGGGCCTTGGCCCGGCCGCCCGGCGGCAGGGTGACGAGTTGCAGGTGGATGCCCGTCGCCCCCACCGATTCGGCCGAGATCCCGGGCGTGTAGGTCAGCGCCTGCTTGCCGGTGAACCGCGCCCCGGCCCCGACCACCCGGCAGGTCGGCTTGAGATCCGTCATATCCATCATCCGCGTCCCATCATATCGACCCGGCCATCCTCGGCGGGCCGGATGACCGTCGCATTGCGGAACCGGGGAAGAGTGTTACATCGGAGACATGCGGCTGCGATTTTCGTCGCACCCCGCTGGCCCGCCCTGCGCGGAACGGGTTTGACCGGCCCGCCCGGCTGGCCGAAAGATGGCGGCCCTGTCAGTTGTGACGACTGACACACGCCGCCACTGACTGACTGCGACCGCCATGTCCAAGTCCCGCCGCCCCGCCACCGTCCTGGCCCATGCCGGCCGTCACCCCCGTGAGAACCACGGCATGGTGAACCCGCCCGTCTACCACTCCTCGACCGTGCTGTGGCCGACGGTGGCGGCGATGGACGCCTCGCATGCCGGCTTCGAGCACGGCGTCTACAGCTATGGCCGCGTCGGCACCCCTACCAGCGAAGCCTTCGAGGACGCGGTGACGGCGCTGGAAGGCGGGTACGGTACGGTCGCCGTCTCCTCCGGCCTCGCCGCGGTCAATGTCGCGCTGACCGCCTTCGTCAAGGCCGGCGACCATGTGCTGGTCACCGACAGCGCCTATGGCCCGACCCGGCGCTACGCCGATGCGGTGCTGAGCCGCTTCGGCGTCGAGGTCGAATACTACGACCCGCTGATCGGCGCCGGCATCGATGCGCTGTTCCGCGGCAACACCCGGCTGGTTTATCTCGAATCCCCCGGCTCGCTGACCTTCGAGGTGCAGGACGTGCCGGCGATCGCCGCCGCCGCCCAGGCCCGCAGTGTCCTCACGGCGCTCGACAATACCTGGGCCACGCCGCTCGGCTTCGACGCCTTCGGCCATGGCGTCGACGTCACCGTGCACGCCGCGACCAAATACATGGTCGGCCATTCCGACGCGATGATGGGCATCGTCGGCGCCCGCGAGAAGTCGGTCTGGCTGAAGCTCAAGAGCTTCGCCGTGACCTCCGGCCATTGCGCCGGGCCGGACGACCTCTACCTCGCCCAGCGCGGCCTGCGCACCATGGGGGTGCGGCTGCGCCAGCACCAGGAGAATGCGCTGGAGATCGCGCGCTGGCTGCAAGCGCGGCCGGAGGTGGCGCGCGTGCTGTACCCGGCCCTGCCGCAGGACCCCGGCCACGCGCTGTGGCGGCGTGACTTCACCGGCGCCTCCGGCCTGTTCGCAATCGTGCTGCAGCCGGCCTCGGCCCCACAGGTCGCAGCGATGCTGGACGGCATGGAGCTGTTCCAGATGGGCGCCAGCTGGGGCGGCTATGAGAGCCTGATCCTGCCGACCCATCCGGAGAAGATCCGCACCGCCACCACCTGGCAGGCCGAGGGGCCCGGAGTGCGGCTGCATGTCGGCCTGGAGGACCCGGCCGACCTGATCGCCGATCTGGAGGCCGGCTTCGACCGGCTGGGGACGGCGGCATGACGGCGGCAACGCTGCTCGATGAGGTCCGGTTCGACGCCGACGGGCTGGTCCCCGCCGTCGCCCAGCAGCATGACAGCGGCGAAATCCTGATGCTAGCCTGGATGAACCGCGATGCTCTGGCGGAGACGTTGGCCACCGGCCGGGTCTGCTACTGGTCGCGCTCACGGCGGGCGCTGTGGCGCAAGGGTGACACTTCCGGCCAGGTGCAGCGCCTGGTCGAGCTGCGGCTGGACTGCGACGGCGATGCGGTGCTGCTGCGGGTCGACCAGACCGGCGTCGCCTGCCACACCGGCCGGCGCAGCTGCTTCTTCCGGGTCGCACGCGACGGCGCCTGGCACACCGACCTGCCCGTGCTGCAGGACCCGGAGGCGCTATACGGCCATCGGCACGAATGATCGTAGCGGTCTGGCGAGGAAGCGCATGGCCTACGCGATCAAAGCCGAAATCCGCGATCCTCAGGCAGAGACCTTCGTCTTCGCCGCGCAGAAGACGATGTATGGCGGCAGGCACATCGCCGCGGGCGACACCGTCTTCCTGTTCGCGAGCGAGACCGAGGGTGGCCGAGGTCTGGTCGCCTGCGGCATCGTCACCTCGGCCGAAGCGGTGGCGAGGATCCCCGGCCCCGCCCGGCAGACGCCGCGCGTGAGCATCACCATCCGGCGCACCGCGCTGGCCAGGCGGCCGCTGGGGCGGAGCGAGCTCGGGCCCCTCACCGACTGGACCGACGGTCAACCCGGGACCGAGCTCAACTTCAAATTCTACCGTCAGGCCACGAACAAGATCGTCGGCCTCTCGGACGAAGCGGCGACGTTCCTCGGCGGGTTCTTTTAGAACAGCGGCGCATCCGCGGCGACGAGCAGCCAGGGCAGAGCCAAGCCGGCGGCCCGGCCGATCGACCACCAGGCCGGGTCGAAGCCACGAGCCTCGACCAGGCAGTCGAGGTCGATCAGCAGCACCTCGTGCCGGCCGGAATCGCCGGTCGCGACCCAGTGATTGATGCGGTTCGACCCGTCGATCACCCAGAATTCGCCTGACCGGCGGGCCAGCAGCACCGGCCCCTGCAGCCCCCAGGGCTCGGTCCGGTCGTGGCGCCCGTTGCCGTGGTGCGCCAGAGCGTCGGTCGACCACAGCTCGCGGGAGATCGACCAGCGGCCGTCGCCGGGCGGCAGCTCGCCGAAGCGCTTCTCCAGCAGGCGCCGCAGCACGTTGCGGCCCAGCCATGCGCCCCGGCGGCGATGGTTCCGCAGCACGCGCCAGACCTCACGCCACAGGCGATCCCGATACCGCACCCGCAATCCCCCTCCCGCCCCCGGCCGGACGCGCCGAAATGCGGCGCTCCGGCAACCGAGGGTTGAAGGATGAGATTACAGTTTTGTGATATTTCCGCCATTAGGCTGATGCGAGGCGGCTCCCTCCGCCGGCCCGTCAGCGGTCCACCCTTGTCAGATCCTGGTCATGGGTCTCACGGATCAGCCAGACCGCGGCCAGGCTGATCAGCGCGGCGATGCTGATGTAGCCGCCGACCCATCCGAGCCCGCCCTGGTCGACCAGCGTCTGGGCGATGTAGGGCGCCAGCGACGCACCGAGAATCCCCGCCAGGTTGTAGGTCAGCGATGCTCCGGTGTAGCGCACCCGTGTCGGGAACAGCTCCGGCAGGAAGGCGCCCATCGGGCCGAAGATCAGCCCCATCAGGAACAGCCCGAGGCACAGGAACAGGGTGACCAGCAGCACCGAGCCGCTGCCCAGCAGCGGGGCCAGCGCGAAGCCGAACAGCGCCGTCAGGATGCCGCCGACGATCAGCACCGGGCGCCGCCCCAGCCGGTCGCTGAGCCAGGAGGACAGCGGAATGCCGAGGCCGAGGAAGATGATGGCGATGCATTCCAGCCCGAGGAAGGCCTGGCGCGAATAGCCGAGCGCCTTGGTGCCGTAGCCGAGCGCGAACACCGTGGTGATGTAGAACAGGGCGTAGCAGGACACCATCGCCAGCGTGCCGAGGATGGTGATGCGGGTGTAGCGGGTCAGCACCTCGCCGATCGGCACGCGCACCCGCTCCTGCCGCTCCATCGCCGCGCGGAACACCGGCGTCTCGACCAGCTTCAGCCGGACATAGAGGCCGACCGCCACCAGCACGGCGCTGAGCAGGAACGGCACGCGCCAGCCCCAGGCCCGGAACTGCGCGTCGTCCAGCCCCAGCGCCAGCAGCAGGAACAGCCCGTTGGCGGCGAGGAAGCCGATCGGCGCGCCGAGCTGCGGGAACATGCCGAACCAGCCGCGCTTGCCGGCCGGGGCGTTCTCCACCGCCAGCAGCGCCGCGCCACCCCATTCGCCGCCGAGGCCGAGGCCCTGGCCGAAGCGCAGCAGGCACAAGAGCGCCGGCGCCAGCCAGCCGATCGCGGCATAGCCGGGCAGCACGCCGATCAGCGTGGTCGAGACGCCCATCAGCAGCAGCGAGGCCACCAGGGTCGCCTTGCGACCGACGCGGTCGCCGAAATGGCCGAGCAGGGCCGAGCCGACCGGCCGGGCGACGAAGGCGATGGCGAAGGTGGCGAAGGCGAGCAGCAGCTGCGCCGCATCCGATTCCTGCGGGAAGAATACCGGCCCGAACACCAGGGCGGCCGCCGTGCCGTAGATGTAGAAGTCGTAGAACTCGATGGCGGTGCCGACCAGGCTCGCCATCACGATCCGGCCGGTGGAGTTGGCGGCGGCCGGAGCGGCCGAGCCGAAAGTTGTGTCCGTCATGAAAGAAGATACCGACTGTTGCGCGGGCTGCGGAGCAAGGCTCCATATCTGTCGCGGGCGCGGTCGCCGTCAACAGCAACATGGTCGGCGCCCACGACATGACTGCAGCGCGTCAGGTGGGGACTGCCGGCGGTCTGTCCGTCGGGATCCGCGCCCGTCCAGCCTCCCAGGCTGCGCAGGGCCTATGACGATACGATGTCGGGCACCGCGAAAACGGCTACCGCTGCAACACGCCGCGGGCACCATCCTCACCAGAATCCCCTGCGATGATCTTGCGGTTGGCGCCGGAACGGAGCATCAAGCGTCCGTCGCCCGGAGGACCGGACGCCTCCATCCGTTCGACGTCGCAAGGACCCGTCGCCCGATGACCGACCGCAAAGCCGGCCAAGACCGGCCGGACATGAACCCCTGGCTGTTCTTCCGACGCTGGCTCGCCAACCCCCGCGAGGTGGGGTCGGTGGCGCCGTCGTCGCCTGCCCTGAAGCGCCGGCTGACCCAGGAGGTCGTGCGTGCCCCCGACGAATATGTGGTCGAGCTGGGCGGCGGCACCGGGGCCATCACCCGCGGCATCCTGGAGCGCGGCGTTCCGCCGGAGCGCCTCTACGTGCTCGAGATCAACCCGGAGATGGCGCAGCATCTGCGCGACATCTTCCCCGGCATTCACGTGATCGAGGGCGACGCCCGCCGCCTGGGCGAGATCCTGCCGCCCGAGGTGGTCGGCAAGGTCGGCACCACGGTGTGCGGCATCCCGATGCTGCTGCTGACGCTGGAAGAACAGCAGGCGATTCTTGATTCGGCCTATTCGGTGATGCCGAAGGGTCGGCAGGTCGTGCTCTACACCTACGCCCTGTCCTCGCCGCTGCCGCGCGACAAGCTGGACCTGACCGGCCGCCGCGTCGGCTTCGTCCCGGCCAACATCCCGCCGGCCTCGGTCTGGGCCTATCGGCAGCGCCGCCCGGGCTGATACGGTCCGCTCCGCTTCCGCCGCCCCACCGGACACGGCATACTGAGCGCCTGGCTTCGGAGGATGTGCAACGATGAAACCCTCGCTTCTTCTGGTCGCTGCATTGGGGTTCACGCTGCCGGCACAGGCCCAGGTCCCGGCCTATCATGTCCAGCTCCAGGTCAACGTCACCACCGCTGTGGGCGGCGGGGCGTGCCGGATCGGCACCGGCGTGATCGGGACCTATCCCGACAGTCCTGGCCGCCTGGCGATCGGCACGCCGGTCGACCTGCTTCTCCCCTGCGCCGCCGCCGGGGCGCCCTTTTTCGAGGCCCGGCTGGCCGGCGGCCCGGGCGGCCTTCAACCCGACGGGCCGAACGCGCTGCGGCCGATGGCGACCCCGATGGCGCTGCCGACACACTCCGTTACGCCGCGCCCGGTCCCGCCCTCACTGCAGCACCAGCCGCAGCCGCCGCGGCAGCAGGTGCTGATCGCCCCGCAGCAGCCGCAACCGCGGCAGGTGCTGATCGCCCCGACCACACCCGTGGTGCCCCGGGTGGCTTCACCGTTCACGGCGCCGCGTGCAGGGCCGCAGCCGATGCTGCCGTTGCCGCCGAACCCGGTGGCGCCGTCGCGCCCGCTGGTGATCCAGGGAGCAGCGCCGGTGGTCATCGGCACGGTCCCGCCGGGCACCGTCTTGACCCCGCCGCCGGCCCCCGCCTTCGCACGTCCATTGCCGGCGCCGGTGCCGGTGGTCCAGGGCGGCGACACGGCGACGATGCGCCCGGATGCCGCGATCGTGCTGAGCTTCGGCCCGGTCAGCGCGGCCCGGGCCGGGACGGCGCATCGCGTCGTGCTGCCGACCGATCCGAGCTATCCGGCGCTGCTGACCCAGCTCGGCGGCATCGCGCCCGGCCAGACCAAGCCGCTGCCGCGATAGCAGCGGTGCTGCCGTCCTTCGAGACATCGCGCCTGATCCTGCAGCCGCGGACCATGGCGGACCTGCCGGATTGCCTCGCCATGGACCGGGATCCGGAGGTGGTGCGCTATGTCGACGGGCCCTGGGCCGATCCGGCGGCGCATCGCGCCTTCGTCGAGGCCCGAATCACCGCCGCCTATCCGGACGGGCTGGGCTACTGGACGGTGCGGACCAGGGCGCCGGAGGCGGCATTCCTCGGCTGGGTGCTGCTGATCCCGCTCGACGGCACCGAGATCGAGATCGGCTGGCGCTTCACCAGGGCCAGCTGGGGCCACGGCTACGCCACCGAAGCGGCGGCGCCGGTCCTGGCCCATGCCCGGAACACGCTGGGCGTGTCCGCGGTCGCCGATATCCATCCGGACAACGCGGCCTCGATGCGGGTGGCCGAGAAGATCGGCCTCCGCCGCATCGGGCCGGATGTACACGGCGCCATCCGCTACGCCGGCTAGGTCCTTTCGATCGCGATCGCGGTGGCCTCGCCGCCGCCGATGCACAGCGAGGCGACGCCGCGGCGCAGGCCGTGGCGCTGCATCGCCGCCAGCAGGGTGACGATCAGCCGGGCGCCGGTGGCACCGATCGGGTGGCCCAGGGCGCAGGCGCCGCCATGGATGTTGACCTTGTCGTGCGGCAGGTCGAGGTCGCGCATCGCCGCCATCACCACGCAGGCGAAAGCCTCGTTGATCTCGAACAGGTCGACCTCGCCCGCCCGCCAGCCGACCCGGTCGAGCAGCGTGCGGATCGCCCCGATCGGCGCGGTGGTGAACCATTCCGGCGCCTGGGACCGGGTGGCGTGGCCGTGGATCGTCGCCAGCACCGGCAGGCTCAGCCGGTCGGCGACCGAACGCCGGGCCAGCACCAGCGCCGCGGCGCCGTCGGCATTGGCGCTGGAGCTGGCGGCGGTGATGGTGCCGTCCGGGCGGAAGGCCGGCCGCAGCGCCGGGATCTTGTCGGCCGACAGCGCCTGCGGGTTCTCGTCGATGGCGATCTCGACCGGGCCGCCCTTGCCCGGTACGACGACCGGCGCAATCTCGGCGGCGAAGGCGCCCTCCGCGACCGCCGCCTGGGCCCGGCGCAGCGAGGTCGCGGCGTAGGAATCCTGGTCGTCGCGGCTGAAGCCGTAGCGGGCGGCCGTGGCCTCGCCGAAATCGCCCATCGCCCGGCCTTTGTCATAGGCGTCCTCGAGCCCGTCCAGCGCCGCATGGTCGAAGATCCGGCCGTGGCCGAAGCGCAGCCCGTCGCGCACGCCCGGCAGCAGCCAGGGCGCGTTCGACATGCTCTCCATGCCCCCGGCGACGACGATATCGGCGGAGCCGGCGACGATCAGATCGCGGCCCAGCATCGTCGCCTTCATGCCGGAGCCGCAGACCTTGTTCACGGTGGTGGCTCCGACCGCGTCGGGCAGGCCGGCGCCGCGCGCGGCCTGGCGCGCCGGAGCCTGGCCCTGCCCGGCCGGCAGCACGCAGCCGACCAGCGCCTCGTCGACCTGCGCCGGCGCGACGCCGGCCCGGGCCAGGGCCGCGGCGATCGCAGCGGCGCCGAGCTGCGGCGCGGCCAGCGGCACCAGCGCGCCGCGGAAGCGGCCGAGCGGCGTGCGGGCGGACCCGACGATCACGACGGGATCTTCGGCGGACATGAGAAGCCCCTTGGATGCTTATATGACGATCACAATATTAATGGCATCATCTAAAAGGCAATGTCCAGGCGGGGAGACCGGAGGCCGGCATGCGCTACAGCAAGGACCACAAGCAGGAGACCCGGGACCGGATCGTCCGCACGGCCGCCAAGCGCTTCCGCGAGGACGGGGTGGAGGCGGTGGGAGTCGCCGCGCTGATGGCCGATGCCGGGCTGACCCATGGCGGTTTCTATGCCCATTTCCCGTCGAAGGAGGCGCTGGTGGCCGCCGCCTGCGCCGAAGGCTTCGGCGAGAGCCAGCGCCGCCTGCGCAAGACCATCGAACAGAGCCCGCCGGGCGAAAAGCTGGCGGCGATGGCCGAATCCTATCTGTCGCCGGCCCATCGCGACCATCCGGGCCAGGGCTGCATCGCCGCCGCGATCGGGCCTGAGATCGCGCGCCACCCGGCCGAGACCCGGGCCGAGTACACCCAGGGGCTGCACGGCCTGCTGGAGCTGGCCGAAGCGGCGCTCGAGGCCGATGGCGGTGACCCGGCAGCGGCGGCGCAGGCGGTCGCCGCCATGGTCGGCGCCCTGATCCTGGCCCGCGGCGCCACCGACGACGCCCTGTCGGACCGTTTCCTCGAAGGGGGGAAGCAGGCCGTCCGCGGCTTTGCGACACAACGGAAGAACCCGGCCTCCAGGTGATATGATCGCGGCGCCTTGCGATCCCGCTTCACGTCACCGGGAGCACCCATCATGTTCCGTGGTCTGGGAAGAACACTGCTGCACGCCGCCGTCGCCGCCGGCATCGGCCTTGCGGCGCTGACGGCACAGGCGGCGGAGGTCTGGGAGACCCTGCCGGAGCCGCCGCCGATGCCCAAGCCGGCCGAGAGCGGCGCGGCGCCGGTCAACGACATCCAGATGTACTACGCCGTGTTCGGCACGGGCCGGCCGGTGATCCTGCTGCATGGCGGCCTGTCCAACTCCGACTACTGGGGCAGCCTGGTGCCGGCGCTGACCGCCCAGGGCTTCCAGGTGATCGTGGCCGACAGCCGCGGCCATGGCCGCAGCACCCGTTCGACCCAGCCCTACAGCTACGACCTGATGTCGTCGGACGTGCTGGCGCTGCTGGACCGTCTGAAGATCCCGAAGGCCGACCTGGTCGGCTGGAGCGACGGCGGCATCATCGGCCTCGACATCGCCATCCATCATCCGGAGCGGCTGAACCGGCTCTACGCCTATGGCGCGAACTCCGACCTGACCGGGCTGAAGCCGGATTTCGACAAGCACCCGACCTTCGCCGCCTTCATCGAGCGCGCCGGCACCGAGTACCGGAAGCTGTCCAAGACGCCGGACCAGTACGACAGCTTCCTGCAGCAGATCTCGCAGATGTGGGCGACCCAGCCCGACTTCACCGCCGAGCAGCTGCGCGGCATCAAGGTCCGCACCGCGATCGCCGACGGCGAATATGACGAGGGCATCAAGCGCGAGCACACCGAGTACATGGCCCGCACGATCCCGGGGGCGGAGCTGCACATCCTGCCGAATGTCAGCCATTTCGGCATGCTGCAGAACCCGAAGGAGTTCGACGGCGACGTGATCGAATTCCTGACCGCAAAGTAGGTCGTTGACCCGCTGATCCGGTGCCGCCACCCTGCCCTTTCCACCAGGATGGGGCGGGCGCGGTGACGGATTTCCAACGGATTCCGGTGATCGACATCGCGACCGATGGGGCATCGGCCGAGATCGGCCGGGCCTGCGAGACGGCCGGCTTCTTCTACGTCACCGGCCACGGCGTGCCAACGGCGGTGGTCGACGGCGTGTTCGCCGCCGCCCGCTGGCTCTTCGACCGGCCGCTGCCCGAGCGCGAAGCACTGGACGTCGCCCGGTCGCCCTGCTTCCGCGGCTATGTGCCGATCGGCATCACCGGCCTCGGCGTGCCGCGCCGGCTGCTGGAGGCGTTCCAGGTGATGCTCGAGCTCGGCCCGGACGACCCCGATGTCGAGGCCGGCAGCGTCATGCATGGCCCGAACCGGTGGCCGGAGGATGCCCCCGCCTTCCGGACGGCGCTGGGGGCCTATTACGCCGCCATGACCGCGCTGACCGACCAACTGCTCGGCGCCTTCGCCCGCGCCTTCGATCTCGATCCCGGCCACTTCCGCCCCTATTTCCGCAAGCCGCTGACCCAGCTGCGCCTGCTGCACTACCCGCCGCAGCCGCCGGACGAGTCGGTGCAGGGGGTCGAGGCGCACACCGACACCGGCGCCTTCACCATCCTGCTGCAGGACGGCACCGGCGGGCTGGAGGTGCGCAACCGGGCCGGCGACTGGATTGCCGCGGCGCCGGTGCCGGGCAGCTTCGTGATCAATATCGGCGACATGATGCAGAGTTGGACCGACGGGCGCTTCGTCTCCACCCCGCACCGGGTCGCCAACCGCTCCGGCCGCGACCGCATCTCGGTGCCGTTCTTCGCCAATCCCGACTATGACGCCGTGGCCGTGCCGCTCGGCGGCGACCGCAGCCGGGCGCTGGCCTGCGGCCCGCATGTCGAGGCCGCCTACCGCGCCGCCTGGCCGTTGGCAGAGCGCGCCGGCCGCTGACATTGCCGCGGCACATGGCGGGCTGGTAGAAGGCGCCATGGCACGCCCGATCTTCACCTTCCCCGACGATGCCGCCTGGAACGAGGCGCGCCAGGCAGTCGAGTTCGGCATCGAGGTCGGCGACTATGCCGGGCGGGTGTTCCTGCCGGCGGCGGCGCTGCGCTCGCTGCTGGGGCACCGTCCCACGCCGGCCGAGGCGGTCGAGATCTATCATCATCACCGCGCCGGGATCGAGCGCGCGGCGGAGCTGCGGATCGAGGAGCGGCGCCTCGATCCCGACGCCAATGTGACGCTGGACGGGCGCGACCTGCGCCGCCGCTGACGGGCGATCCCGGGCCATCAGCGTTCGAGCGGCGGATCGAAAGCGTCCAGCCTGGAGCCATTGGCCCAGAGAACCGTGTAGCCACGCCGCTGCAGGCAGATCTCGACCCGCAGGCTCTCGCTCGGCACCGGGTTGGCGGCGAGCGATTCACCCCATCCGCTGAACCCGGCGGCCGCCCCGGTCAAGGCGCCCCAGCCGGCCGCGTTGCGGGTATTGCCGCCGAACAGCGCGGCGCCGCCGCTGGCGGCGCCGGCCCCGATCGCGACCGCCGCCAGCGCACGCATGGCACCGCTGGGCCTTGACGGCTGTTGCAGCGTCGACGCGACCCGCTTCTGGCAGATGGCCAGGTCCCCTTCGTACCGGGCGCCGCCATAGATCGAGGCGTAGGGGTCGATGTCCGGCCGAATGTCGTAGGCGCTGCAAGCCGCGAGCGGCGAGAGGGCGAGCAGCATGACGGCGGTGCCTGAAAGTGCACGCCGCTCAATCGCACCGGACCCGCCCCGGGCGCCGAGGTTCTGCGGTCGCATGACAGATTCCAAAAGTTGTCCGACACCTATATCAAAAATAGAATAGATATTCGCCATGCTATTTTCTAGCGGCCGTCCGAACAGCCATGCAACACCTGCCACCCGGGTGCGATCCGCGATCCAGTTGCGATTGCATCTTAGTTGCGTTATCGACAATCGATGGTCTGCCACCCAACACCGACATGATCGAGATCCTGCGGCCGATCTTCGTCGGCGACCTGGCCCATTGCGGCGAAGCGGTGGTGCTGCCGGACGACGAGCGTCCTGCCCTGCCCGGCCCGAGCCTGCTCGACCCGGCGGCGATCGACCGGGTGCTCGACTCCTATGCCGGCCAATATCCTGGGGCCGACCGGCGCGCCGTCGCCTCCTTCTGGTCGCAATGGTACTTCGCGCGGCTGCTGCCGCCGGTGACGGCGGCGAGCCTGCTTCTGGGCCGCCGCTTCCCGATCGCCCTGTCGGAGGTCGCGGTGATCCGCGCGCCGGAGGGCCACCCGATCGCCTTCCGCATGGCGCATGACGGCGAGCCCGACGACGAGCCCGACGCCTTCCGCCGCTTTGACCGGCTGATCGGCGGCCATGTCGAGCCCTTCATCGCCGCCTGGGCACGCCACACGCGGGTGGCGCCGCGGCTCTACTGGAACAACGCCGCGGTCTATCTGGACTGGATCCTAGGCGAGATCGCCGCCCATCCGCTGGCCAGTGGCGGCCTGGCGGCCGAGGCCGGCCGGCTGCTGTCCAGCCGCGAGCGACCGGACGGCACGCCCAACCCGCTGTTCGACCCGATCCAGACGATCGAGGAGGATGGCGAGGCCAAGCGCTGGCGCCGGCTGTGCTGCCTGCGCTACCGGCTGCCCGAGATCGCGGAATGCGGCACCTGCCCGCATCTGCGGGCCCGGCTGCGCAAGGCCCCGGCGCAGCAGGCCGACTGAGGGACAGGCGGGACGACGGCCGTGTCGGACGCCTCCCGCTCCCGCGCCTCACTGAGCGGCAGGCGCCAGGTTGCGGACCGCATAGACCTCGGGGAACAGGCGGTCCTTGAAATGGCGTGCGGCCGGGGCCGTCTCCTCCAGCAGCTTGTCCACGGCCGCATAGTTCTTGTCATAGACCCAGGGCCGGCGCGGCAGCTCGCGGTCGTTCAGCCAATAAGGGCTCCAATCCGCCGTCGTCTCGATCAGCTCGCGGGCATAGTCGGGGCCGTATTCCAGGGCCCCGTCAATGACAACGTCGACATAGGATTGCAGCACCGGATAATCGGCCGAAGGCGGCTGCAGCCCTTCGCCCGGCACGCCGTCCTTGCCGACCGAGACATAGACCCAGATCTTGCCATCGGCCGGCACCTGCTCCCAGGACACGCCTTCGAGCGCGTCGCGCGGCACCTCCATGCGCTTGTAGCCCGCTTCACGGGCATCGAAAGCACCCATGTCGTTGCCTTCGACCGGATACAACACGCCGTTGATCGTCGTCGCCTGCTCGCCGGCGCCAGGCTTGCGCAGCCCGAGGGCGGTGAAGCCTGATTTGGCACGGTCGACCCAGGCCCTGACATAGCCGAACGAGGCGGAGACCCGCACCGGGATCGCATCAATCGGCTTGCTGGCGGTGGAGTTGCGGGACGCGGTGTTGATCAGCGATCCATAGCCGAAGATGAAGTTCTCCGGCTGGCCGGGCAGCTTCTTGCCCCACCACCCGGCCGCGCCGGCGCCAGACGCCGTCGCGGCCGACATGAGCAGAGCAATCCCGGAGATCATCAGGTCTCTGCGATGCATGGTGATTCGTCCCCCGTAAGATCGGATCCACCGGCCGGCCCAAGCCGGCGGGCGAGGCGAGCGGGCAATCCGGCAATGCGGATACTGCCCCTCACAGTATATCGATTTCCAACGCAATACTCAGAAACAGAGTAAACATTAAGTCCACTTGAGCCATGACGTCTATTGCAATAACCGCCGAAATATACACGCATTGCAAAGATATAGCCAACCGGAGCAACCACCAAGGCGGTGCAACGGCCGTCGAGCACTGCTTCGGTCGAGCCACGGTGGATGGATGGTGAGCCGGGTGGGACTCGAACCCACGACCAGGGGCTTAAAAGTGTCCTGCCTATCCAATATTTTCAACGGCCATTCCGACAGGTTCTCTATTTGTGCCGGCATTGATATTGTTGAACTTTCCGCGCTTGTCGGAACGGAGAAGCGATTTCCCCGAGCCGAGACATACACGGATGACGCGGCGATGCGGGTGGCGCAATACGGGTAAGTGCATCGCTGATGGTAGAGTTTTGACCCGCTTACCTCCGTCGCGCCTCTCATGCCCCTCCCCTCCGACATCGACCTGTGGCGCTCGGCCGGAATCATGATTCGCCAGCATGGATCGCGTGCGCCAACGGCTGCAGCGGACCGGGCGAAGCGGCTCGAGGCGTCGGGAGACAATGACGGGGCCGCGACCTGGCGCCTGATCGCGCAGCGGTGCGAGTCGCTGTTGAGCGAAGAGGGGACGAGGCAGTAGACAGCGGCCCATGCGCGCTCTGATTGCCCTGCTCCTCCTCGCCCTATCCTCCCCTGCCCTCGCCGGCGTCGAGATTGTCGACGGCGACACCCTACGCATCGACGGAGTGCGAACCCGGCTATGGGGCTTTGACGCGCCGGAAAAGCGGCAGAGGTGTTCGATCAACGGCCGAGAGGAGCCGATCGGCCTGGAGGCGACCGCCGCCCTGAGAGAGATTATGACCGCGGGCTCGCTGCGCTGCCAGCTACGGCAAGTACACGATAACCATGGCCGACCGGTCATGGAATGTTGGGCCGGGTCCGTCAGCATCGGCGATGAGATGGTCCGATCCGGCTGGGCATGGGCGGTGCCGCGCTTCAGCAACGGCTTGTACCTACCGGCGCAGAAGGAGGCCGAACAGGCGAACCGCGGCGTATGGGCGGGACGCGGGTACTGCGAGGCGCCTGTGCGGTTTCGGCAGCAGCACCGGCAGTGATCAGCCGATTCTAGGGCGCTGTCGCGCTGGACGCGAGCGAAGCATGAGTCCGTGCAATCCAATGACCGTGGGATGGACTAATCTTTTGCTGGCGTATGTTTTCTCCCCGGTCGCCTAATCAGCTTTTTGCGAGTGACATCGACTTGGTATTGGCTGTGAATCTCGAAGAGGGTCTTTGAATCACTTTCGTCCATGTCGATTTCTATATTTTCAAATTGTGTGTGCTGTGGCGTCGTTGCTGCGTCGGACGAAATGAGCATGACACTCTGGATGGCGCCGTTTTGATCGTAATAAATGGTCGCCTTCATGACAAATACTCCTCAAGGCACATCATGAAATATTGCATATAGGACATATGTGACCACAAACTTGACAGGCGTGAGGATGTTATTTCCGATATCTGTGCATGACACAGTAACAACGTGCGACAATGGTCTATTCCATCCTTCTTGAACTACCGTCACGGTCCCAACGATCATGCCGGCCCTAGCCGATGGGAATTTTGGGTCGTCGAGAGCACTAGCATCAAAATCAACTATTAGGGGAACAGCTTGCCATTGAACAACCCATTTCGGCTGGGCATCGCGCCTCAACTCTTGATTGAATAGAGGACAGACTCCGCTCATGACCCAATTGACTTGAGAACCCGAATTAATTGTTGCCACGAATTGCTTTACGACTGTTGTCGACATAATATGCTCCTCATTAGTGATGATGAGCTAGATATCGGACTCACAGCATACACGAATACACTGTTCGGAGCCATTGTAGGCGCCGGACTTCATCAAGTTCGCCGAGCGTGACCCCGGTCGGACTCGGCATGCGTCCGCGTTCCACCAGCCCCTGCTCTCATTCTTAGAATGCGGTGCAGCTAAGTTGGGCCGCCCACCACTCGGCCACATCTTGTTGCGCAAACCGCACAGAGCCACAATAGATAGTATTTTATGAATCGATTCGACTCTTCGGTCATCCGGAGTTAGAACATAGAGAGAACATAACGCGACCGAGGATCGAACATGGACGCACGTCCATACTTCATCGCCCCCGGAGACGTCGCCTTCTGGGAAGAGCCGTCGCCCTACGCGGCCGACCACACCGAGATCTTCGAACAGGTGAGCGGGAGGGTGATTGGCCATTGGAACCCGCACTGGCAACGAGTGACCGAGTTGGATTCCATGCTCGACCGGCTGTTTTTCCAGACCGAGCACGGCCCGGACATGGAGTGCCTGCCGTCGGCCGAGGTCCCGCCCGAATTCGAGGGCTTGGTCTACGCCATGGATCACGAGGGCATGTGCCTCATCGTCGACGACTATGAGCGCATCGTGCACATCGACGTGCTGCGCCGGCGCCTGGCAGAGGAGCGCTGACGATGCCCTATCGTGAACTCATGGAGGGGCTGCACTGGTCCATCTCGCTGGCTCTGCGCGGCCATGGGGCTCGGCATCCAAGCCGGCGCACACGCGGGCTGGACGAAGCCAAGGCTTCCTTTCTCGCTTCGGAGGCCATCGAGCAGCTCCGGTTGAGCGGCTATGTGCTCGGCCATCGCGAGCACCCCGTCGCGACATGGGTCAACGGCAGATCCGATGTCACGGTAGCGCCTCGCGAGGAGCCCCCACCGTCGTCAACCGATCGGACCGACGCGGACAAGGAATAAACCATGCCACGCGACCTGGAGACCAAGATCGTCGACGTCGAGATCGAGGACGCCATCCGACGCAACGAGCTGCGTTGGGCCGCGCTGGAACTGGGGATGCGCGAGGACGAGATCCGGGCGCTCCTGGCTATGGGGATCGCGGTCGCCGAGCGTCATTTGAACGCGCTGAGCATCAATCCGAGATAGGAGGCCGCGATGTGCGGCGCGAACACCAACCGGCTGAGCTATCCAGAGATCCATGCCTTGTATCGGCTGACGGCCGAAGCTGGCCAGGGGAAGGGTAAGCGGGCGCCCGAGGACAATCAGCCGGGCGACCGCGGCATCGTGATCCGCTTCAACCCCGATGCCGGCAAGCGCTATGTCGATCTGCTGCGTTGGGGCCTGATTCCCCACTGGGCGAAGGACCCGTCGATCGGCGCCAAGCTGTACAACGCGAGGGCCGAATCGGTGCACCAGAAGCCGTCCTTCAGTGATGCGTTTGCCCGCCGCCGCTGCATTGTGCCGATCAGCGAGTTCATTGAGCGCAAGACTATCGGCAAGCCGCGCGGCCGGAAGTACGCCTTCGGCAGAGCGGACGGCTCGCACCTGGCCCTTGCCGGCCTGTGGGAGGGCTGGCGCGACCCCAGCACCGGGGAGTGGATCAAGACCTATACGGTGATCACCACCGACGCCAATGCCATCGTGGCGGAGGTCCACCACCGCATGCCGGTCATCCTTGATCCGGAGCAATGGCCGGTATGGCTCGGGGAGGTCGAGAGCACCGAGGCCGAGCGCCTGGCGATGCTGAAGCCCTACCCCACCGATCTGATGACGAGCTGGCCGATGGGCGGCGCCCGGCCGGTCAATGAACCCCAGCCCGAAGCGGTCGACCTGTTCTCAATGGCGGCTGAGTGAGCGCATCCTGCGAAGGAGAATGCCATGACCAAGCCTAACACTGCCGACCTGATCCCGGCTGACATCCTGGAATTCGAGGCGGCGACCCGCAAGGCGTTGAAGGCGATGCGGAACGGCGACCCCCAGCGGATGTGCGACGCTTTCCTCCGCTACATGGACATATCCATCAGGATGGCGGCGAAGCCCTACGAACAGATCGTGGCCGATGCTAGGCGCATCGAGCAGCGCGGCCGGATCGACCTAGACGACCACAAGCGGATCAACGCGGCCCTATACGCATTTTGCGGCGAGGTCGAGCCTGGCGCACAGGCAAGAGGCATCCCCGTGGCCAGGAGCGCCGCCCCTTTGCACTGATTGGCTTCACCCGATTGGGCAGCCTGACATGCAGCCGCCCTTTCTGCAGTCTCGCTATTGCCGCTGCCTCCTCATGTGGCGGAACTGGTTCACGGACCGGGCATGGCGGTGAGTCGTCTCCGCAACAGCGGCTCACCGCCGGGTCGCCAGGAACCCCGGGCTTGCAACGCCTATTGCACGAGCATGGCCAAGGGTCACGACTCATCCGACTGGACCGTCCTGCACAGCGGCGACGAAGGCACCATCTCCGGCGGCGCTTACCGCGCTCGCTTCAGGGTGCGCAGCACCGGCGTCGTGCAGATCATCTGGAAGATCGGGCCGGAGCCGAAGGACGAGGGGCCGATCAATCGAGCTGCCCAGGAGGCGATCGACGCCGCGATCAGGCCGAGGGCGTAGCAGGCGACGCGGTCTATATCCGTCCCAAACGACAGGAACCCCTATGACAGATCGACGGGAACTCTATCGCAGCGCGAGCGGTGACGCATGGTTCCTCGGGCGCGAGCCGACGGATGGCCATGCGTTCATCATCCATCAGCCCAACGCCCCGTCCGGGGGCCGCCTGTCCCATATCGAACTGGGTGAGTTCCTGCGCAGCGGTAACGGGCCAGAGCATCAGGCATTGCTGCGCTTGATTGGGTCACTGGTCGAGGTGCCTCCATTTGCTTGAGGCCCGAGGGCGACCCGAAATCCAGCCCTCGCACTACCCAAAAAATCGCTTCTGACTGCGCCGCCTCGCCTTCCGCCCGCCATGCGCTCCCGGGTGACCACCCGCGGCAATGAACGCCCTCCTCCCCTCCTCCGTCCACACCAGCCGATCCACCGTGGCGCCGTCGTCGGCGCTGGTACCTTCCGACTGGATCCAGCCTTGGCGCTCCAAACTCTTCTTGGTGCGCGTGTCGACCAAATGCGGGCCGATGCGCCAGCCGGCCTTGTCGGAACCCCAGACCGCGGGCTTGAAGCCGGAGTTGAACAGCATGTCCAGGGCGGCGAACTGGGATGGGGTCATGGCCGGATGAAGCCTAGCCGACTCACCGGCCGCCGCGCTATCGGTCACGGATGAGCGACGCCCCTCCTCCGCCCAAGATCTTTTCCGCCGGCTGGGTCCACTACTGCGAGCATCCCGGCTGCACCGAGTGGGGCGCGTTTGGCAGCCCGGGCACGCGTGGCGATACCGCTTGGCACTGCAAGGAACATGATACGTTCGGCGGGAGGGGAGCAGAGAGAGGTCGCAAAATCCAATTTTCCAGTCCATAGTCCTAAAAGCTTAAGCTGGGCTGAGCATCGCAGCTTGTCAGCAGCGCCGACGGCAAAAAGATTGTATAAAACAAACATCTCGACGGAATATTTTAGGCAGCAACATGAAGATATTTCTCAGTTGGTCCGGACCGACGAGCCACGCCGCAGCAAACGCGTTCAATACATTCCTGCCAGAAATCATTCAGGCGACAAGACCATTCCTCTCAAGCGAGAGTATAAGACTGGGCTCTCGATGGTTTATATCCTTGTCACAAGAACTAAATGATACACAATTCGGTCTTGCGTTTGTTGATAGGACAAATCAGCACGCACCGTGGATTTGTTTCGAAGTAGGGGCCTTAGCAAAGTCGGTAAGTGAATCCGGTGTTGTTCCCATTCTTTTCGGAATGACGAGATCAAAACTACAGCCACCTCTTTCTCAATTTCAGGCTATCGAATTTTCAAAGGAATCGATTCTACATTTGGTAGCTGAAATTAACAATCGATGCGCCTCGCCACTTTCGCAGACTAAGCTACTTTCAGCATTTGAGCGAGTCTGGCCAGAATTCAACGAGAAGGTCAACGAAGCTCTCGATCGGCACCCCATTCCCGAAGCTCAAGACCAGATGCCATCTGAGAGCGAGAACGTGCAGAATTTGCTTCTGCTTGCAGGTGATATATCGCAGCGCTTGGCCAGAATTGAGGAGAAGCAAATCGACGCAATGGAATCAAAGGGGATTCGAGGCATTTTCGCTAATCCCAACGATATTGTAACTATTATCAGTGTGATAATTGGTAATAGTGCCGGACAAACTGCACCAGTTCGAAAGAACACTGATAAAATGATTTCAAATTTGGCGAGACGTGGATACAGAATCCATGATGGCATATCGGCCGTCAAGGGAGAATTGCGCTTTGATATACAGCTTGAACAGCCCTATTCATCGGAGGATAATAGGAAGATAACGGAATGCATATTTGATGCATTCGGTTCTGTTCACGTCTCGATGAGCGCCAAGTCCATCCCGCGTATCTTTAGCTAAGTAGACACTACGCGTAACATGGAAGCCGCGGCCCGCCGGCCCTGCTGCTCGGGATTGGCGAGACGGAGTCCATGATACGAATTATCCGTTCTTCGGCGCGAACCAGGTCGACAGGTACGGCGTCAGCGCCGTGATGGCGATCACGATCACGTAGGCGTACCAGGGGGATCCGTCCGGCAGGACGATGCCGCCGGCAACGCCGCCACCGACAGCACCACCTGCGGCCGCGGCGATAGCTTTAATCTGTGCATTCATAGTCTTTCTCCTCTCATGAAAAAGCCCGGCTCGAGCCAGGCTGGGGATCGGGTAAGGGAACTCGGCGCGCTTCTCAGTGCAGCCCCAGAAGCCTCATCAGAGTCGTCTTGGCTGCCTCGCCGAAAACACCAGCAGCCATCAGGACGATGGCGATGCCGCCGCCCCATCGGTGCCGACCGACCTCGGTTTCCAGAGCGTCGACCCGCACCTTCAGGCCAATCAACTTGTCGAGCTTCGCGTCGCGGATGCGGCCCTCTTGTCGAAGATCGTCGATGGCGCTGAGGATCAGCGCGGTTTCATCAGATGGCACATGAACCTCCTCAGCGTTACGGCATTGGCCGCCGATACTCGAACTGCCTCGATGCCGGCCCATCGATCGGCCCGATATCGAACGTGATCCACCAATCGGCGCCGTCCGTGAGCGGGTCATAGGCATCAAGCACAAACTCACTGGTCGACTGCGCGTTCTCGACAGCGGCTTCCTGGGAGGCGCGCATCTGCTCGCTGCTAGCCTCGTAGAACACGGGATCCATCACCCGATCCTCTTGAAGGCGCAGGAGTTGTAGATGATGCTGGTGGTGTCCAGCGTCAGCGTCCCGGCATCGTCGTGCACGACCTGGACGGCCATCTTGATGTCCGGGTCGAACGGCGCTGTGAAAGTGCCGGTCACGGCCTCCCAGAAGAGATTGGCGCCGTTCCAGCGCTTATAGGTCTTGGCAATTGGATCCCACCAGATCAGCCCGTCCTCTCCGGACCCGGGGAGCTGCTCCGGAGGGTTCGTGCCGATATAGGTCTGAAACACCGTGACCGATGTCGCGAGGGCGAACTGCACCGCCTCCTGGTCCAGGCCGCGGGTGGTGTAGAGATGGCGGCGGCTGACGGCTCTGTTGGCGGGGTCGGTCACGCCATCGGTAACGACGCCAGCAGTATTGATCGATTTCCACGTCCCCACGAAATCAACCGCGACAAGCACGTCAGCCGGCGGGGCGACAAGCGTGATGCCCCCGGTGGCCTCATAGATCCCCGACAGGTCGGTATTGTAGCGGCCCGAAAAGTACGGCAGCGCCGGCAACGCCGGAGTAATGACCTCCATTTTGCTTTCGGGGTCGAGGACCGCCTCCCATGGAATGACCGTTGGTGTGGCACCGGTCGGTACCGTCACCGTCTGCGTCGTGTTGAGGCGCCCATGCGCCGCGGTGAGACCAGGCGAACCGCGCTTGCGGAAAGACCCCTGCGTCCAGTCGAACGCCGCGCCGACGTTGTCGCCCGACCGGAAGTTCGCGGCGATGACCTCGCGATTGGCGACCGCCCCCTTGAAGATGTCGCGAAGCTGCCCGACGTTTGAATTGCTGTTCCGGCCGAAATCGTGAAACAGAACGAATTCTTCGTTGATGATGACGCGCACGGTGCCCGACGCAACGGAAACATCAGGATCGTCGGCCAGGGTCAGCGTGTGAGCTACATTGTTAACGCCGATGATTGACGTCTCGGTCGACGAGGCGCCAGCGAAAGTGATCGGCGTCCCGGTTCCATCGAGAATCTGAACGCGAGCATTGATGATGAACGTCGTGGAGGCGACCGGAGACGGCGTGATGCCGGTAATGACCGGATCGCCTGCCGTCACGGCGCACCGGCTGCTCGGGACAGAGGCGCCGGCATTCTGCCACCGATGCGCGTTCGAGACGATTTCGAACGTCGTGTTGCTGACCCGGTTGTTGCCGGTCTCCACCCTCACATGCACATACGGGATCTGCTCCGTCCAACTGGTCATCGTCTTCCACAACGTGACCCAGGAATTCATCCGGTTGCCGTCGATCTGCGTTCCGGTCGTGCCGTCAAGCAGGATGTGGCAATAGGTGTTGGCGTCCAGCTCGCAATGCGAGATTTTGGTGTTGTTCGGGCTCGACCACCCGCGGCGCAGCCAGATACCGGGCCACCAGGTGGTCAGGTCAATGCACATGCCGTTCGATGCGACGGAGCCCGGGTCCATAATGTTGTTGTTGCCGCCATTCCACCAACCGCCCATGGCGCAGTCGGTGATCAGATTGCCGGTCATCTTCCAGCCGCTGGAAGAGAAATGGCTGAGATAGAGCCCGACACCGTCGCAATACCTGATCTGGCAATTGTCCATCTTAACCAGACCGCAGGTGAACGTGTCTTCATTGTCGAAGACGTGATCGTTTTCTTCGTAATAGTCCTCGCCGCCATCGGCGATCGTCACGCCCATGACACCGCCGTTCGGCGCGGCAAAGTTGATGGCACCATTGGTGGCCGAGCCGGTCGGGGTCTTGGAGATAGTAACCGTCGTGCCGGAAACGGCCGTCACCGTCGTGTTGGCCGGAATGTTCGTGCCGGTCACGATGTTCCCGATCTGCAGCGGGACGACATTCGGAACGCTGAAAATCTGGTTGACCGCGTTCGAATAAGTGCCGGTCGTGTTGTAGTTCGTATAAAGCGTGCCGGAAAACCCGGTGCCGCAGCCCTTCACATAGACGGGATCGCCGTGGACGAAACCGCTGCCTTGGCGCCGCACGACGAAGCCGGTCACGTTGCCGGTGCCGGTCGTATCGACCCGCGCCAGGAGATCGGCCGGGCGGCCATACTTGTTGTTCTTCTTGACCAGAACCTGCGGCTTGTCGTTCGGCCTGTCGAAGCCGCCCAGGTTATTGACGCTGGTGAACTGCGTCGGCGTCCAGATGGCGTGGCCGGCAATGTATTGGATGCGGCAGCGGATCAGGTTGAACTCGATCCAGTTGCCTAGGTCCAGGGCGCATTGCTGGCTCCAGAAGGCGTATTTGCGGGTGCCGCCCTCATTCAGCGGAGAGTTGATCGCCAGGTCGTAGAAGCCGCCGCCGTTCATGAAGACCGAGGGCGTCGTCCCGCGGATCTTGAAGCAGCTCCGGCCGTTGGCGAAATCATAGATGAACACTGTCGACAGCATGCCGGCGCCCTGGATGTGGAGCCCCTGCTGATCGGTGCTGGTCACATAGTTGATCTGTCTCGTGAGCCGGATCGTCGCTGCATCGATCGTGATTCGGCCGCCGTTGAGGCGCTGGAAATCAAGGCACGCCTGCACGGCATCGCTGTCGTCGGTCGTGCCGTCGCCCTTGATGCCAAACCACCGCATCGGCATGTCTTCGCCGTTGCGCAGCCGCCTCCACCGCCCCGGGTCGCCGCCGGAGAGTGACTCCGGCTTGAAGATCATGCCGCCGTCGTCAGGCTCGATGCTGTCGGCGTCCCACCAGATATCGGAATCGCCGCCGTCGCCGGCAGCGTAGTAGCCGGTCAGCTTGGCGATGTCGCCCTCTTCTATGCCCGCCAGCGAGCCGCCGGGGCCGGCATAGGCGCGCAGAGCCGCGACGGATGCGAACACGCCGCCGGTGAAACTGTTGCTGCCGGAGACCGGGTCCGCGGTCCAGACGAGCGTATCGTCGGCGTTCCGCAGGATGACCTTGTATCGGCCCGGCTCCAAAAAGATGTCCGGGAAGCGGCCGGCACCGTTGGCGGGTACCGGATTGGGATTTGAAACCGTCAACGCTACGTCGTTGAAAGTATCCTTCGGCGTGTCCGTCTCGCTCTGATAGAAATGGAGCTTCGCGCCGGGCGTGACCTTCCCGCTGCCGTCCACGGGGATGAAGTACGGCTGGACAAAACGGCCGGATGTGGTCATTCGAGCGAGCTCCAAATAAAAAAAGGCACCCGCGTTGGTGCCTTCGTGGTATAATAGCCGCCTTTCAGCGGAGAATTTTCATGCGCCTATTGCTCTGCGCCGCTGCAGCGGTGATATTGATCGGCTGTCAGACCAGCGATGAACGACAAACAGCTCAGTGCACCGGATATGGATTCCAACCTGGTACGCAGCAGTTTGCCCAATGCAAGATGACTATTGAAGTCCAGGAGCGTCAACAGCGCGCCGAGACGCAGCGCCAGCTTGATGCCGAAGCTGCAGCAGCAAATCAGCGGCACCAGCAGCTCGTATCGCAGCCACTCACCGGGTCGCTCTACGCCGGCCAGCAATCAACGGCCTGCGGGTGGAACGCTGGCCAGTGGGTCTGCCGGCCGACGTGGTGACCGGGCAACGCCTAAAGGCAACCGGAATGCAGCGCCGCGAAAAGACTTACCTCTGGATCATCGCCCTCTGCTTCGGCTATGGCGGCTTGATCCTCATCTCGCCCAACGCCGCTGGCGCCGTCGTCTTCTACGGTGCGTTCTTAGCGGCCTGCGCCGTGGTTCTGATCGCCTGCTATTACGCCTATCGCTTCGTCTACATAGTCGACCGCGACCGCCTCAAGCGGGCGGCTGAGTTGGCGGAACTGGCGGAGATGATTCAGGCGCAGCGCGCAAGGCGTCGTAGTACTGAGCAATCTCGTCCCGGATCTCGGGATTAGCGTCGCCGACCGCGAACAGACGTCCTACCTGCGCCGGCCAGGCGTTGGTCGAAGCCTGCTGCGCGGTGGTGGAGAGCCAACGAACGAAGTTGGGGTTGGTGATCAGGCGGGCCGCAACGCGCGGTGCCAGAATGCCGGCAGCGAGGCCATACGTGGCGCCGCGAGGATCGCCGTTGTAAGTCGCCTGAGTGCCGGCGCCGATCAGCCCCATGACGCCCAGGGCGCGAGCGGTGTTCGAGTGGTTCGCAAGCCGGCCGCTATCCTTCAGGCCACCGACGATGCGGTTGAGGGCCTTCAACTGCGGCAGGACTTCCTGGTAGCGGTTGCCGCTGAACAGCGCCCGCTGTGCTTCGGGCGACAGGTTGTTCAGGTTCTTCATGAACGTGGCGACGGAGAATTCTCCGACAGCCTCCCCTAGTTCATTGGCCCCGGCCGCGCCAGGCGTCGGAAGGCCGAGACGCGAGATGGTCGAGCCGGCGACGATATCCCACTCCTCCGACCTCAGGTTGCGGCGCAGCGCCATGAGCTGCGACCCGCCGTCCTTGGCGCCGCTCATCGCAATCCGATACGCCTGCTCCGGAGCGCCGGAGTCGATGATCTTGTTTAGGAGCGGGATGTTCTGGCTCATGTTGAACCGGTAGTACCGGTCCGCCACGATCAAATCGCGAGCGGCCTGCGGATTGGCCTGCATGACCGTCCGGTTCATGTCGTCGGTCAGGGCACCATAGAGCCGTTCCAGATACTGTCGAGAGGACTTCGTCTGGCCGAAGCTGAGAGGATCGCCAAGATCCTTGCCGAGATCGGTTCGGATCTGCCGAAGCGCCTCGAACGGAATGCCGCCATTCTGTTCGGCGTCGCGTACAACGGCGGCGATGCGATCAGCGGTCGCGCGTGCCGGACCGGAAAGGGACTCCGGCGCCTGCTGCACTACAGCACCGATCTGCCGAGCCAAGTCGAGCACGGACTGCGGCTGCGCCATCGTGTTGGGCGGAAGCTGTGCATAGACGTTGTCGTAAAGCTCTCCTGAGCGCACGGTGAAGCGGTCGATCGCGCCTCGTGCTCCCGTTCCTGTGGCGCCGTTCTGCCCGGTGACGCCCCGCATCAAGTCGCCCAACTCCTGCTGAGTTCGGGCGATGCGTTGCGGCGTGCCGGACGCTGCCGCATAGCGAGCGGCGATCTGATCAGCCTGCCGCTGAACGGCATCCGTCGTCTCACCGACCACGCGCTGGATAGCGGATGCGCTACCCGGAGCCGACGACAGCCCCTGCTCGAGCGTTTGCATCGTGCGGTTGCCGCTGACTGCGCCTGGCAGACGCGGTGTCATCCCGAGCGTGTCGTAATCGGTGAGGACGCTCTGCGCACCTGGGGTGGAGAGCATGCGACGCGCTCCACTGCCGAACGCGACCTTGGCACCGGCAGCTAGAGCATCGCCACCCATCTGGCCAGCCATGTTGCCGACACCCGTCGCCGTGGCATCAGTCAGGCGCTGTGGAGTGGAGCGAGTGTCAACGGTGCCGAAAGCCAGATTAGCTAGGGTTCCATAGGCTTCGCGCCCGGCCGCAGCCCCAAGCCCCGCACCGGCCGGGATCGCCAGCAGAGAGGCGCCCCCCGTCGGAGGAGCACCTGCAACAGCGGGCGGGGTGGCCGCGGCAGCGCCCGCCAGGCCTCCACCGAACTCGAACAGCTCCGGCCCGACACTGATGACATCGCCGATATCCAGGCCGGGCGGGTTGTAGAGCGTCGGCCGGCCTGTCTGCGGGTCGGTAAAGCTGTACTGCCCGTCACCCAGGTCGATCACGTCCGGATAGAATTTCTCCATCGTCCGAACGCGATCTTCCGGCGTCGGAGATGCGCCAACGGCGGCACGCACGGATAGCGGCGCGCCAGCATTGCTGTGGTGAGTCACGACAGGATCGCTGCGTCCCCAACCGGAGCCCCGCGCGGGAGCGTCGCTCTGTCCCCATCCAGCCATTTACTGTTTCCTCCGCGGTGGTGATCCGGGCGGATCGTCCGGATGGATGTACAAACTTGCGGAAGGTAGAGCGTTGTACTCAGCCTCAGTCTTCGGCGTCGCCGGCTGCTCAGTCTGGTCGGACTGCTGCCCGGGCACGGTGTTCGGCCGCGCGCTACTCCTGCCGGCCAATTCCGGGATCGGGTTGCGACCCGCCAGGACCGCATCTCGGGTGGCCTTCAGATCCGCCTCGAGCCCGGCCAGCTTGAACAGCATGGTGTCTGAGCCATCGGTCGTCGTCGGCAGATATCGCCCCAGGTACTCATCCGCCTCGGACATCGACATGCCAGCGCCCGTGAGGTTGCGGCGCAGGGCGTCAATACCGCTCTGAATGCGGGCATAGAGCCGCCCGGGTTCTCCGGCACTGAAAGCGAGTTGTCCGCGCTCCAGTATCCCATTCATGGTGCCACCCTCGATCGCCCGCCGGATGGCGGGAAGATCATTGTCCAGGAACTGGTTGGCGAGGCCGATGCGCGCCGCGATTTCGGCCGGGATCGGCTGCGACGGGAGCCTCGAGGTGCCGGGGATTCCTTGGACGCTCACCGGCCCCTGTGGCTGCGTCTGACCGCCGCCCTCCTGCGCCGGTTGCTGCTGGGGAGCCGTTTGCTGCGCCATGCCGACCGGCGGCCGAATGTTCGGCGGCGGGGCAACCTGGACATAGCCCATCATCATCGCACCCGGGTTGTTCGGATCCGGAATCTGGACCGGCTTAGGCGTCAGGTATTGGCGCTGGTAAGCCATCGCATATTCCGGAGAGGCCGGATCGCCGCGAAGGAGGATGTTGCTGTCCTGTGCGTCGAGAGAGTTGCCTTGGAATGGCCCCGAGACGCCGCCCACAGCGTCCGGCGCCGTGACAATCTCGCCCGTCCGCTGATTGAACAGGTGTCCGTCGTCGAGCCGCGCCCAGACGGTTGTGTCTTTCGGTGCGGCGTACTGGTTGATGCCGGCGCTAACCGCCGTGCCGGCGAACGTCGGGTTGCGAGCGAGGATCTGAAGCGAGCTGATCGGAACGCCATTCGGAGCGGGAGGCTGAACGTCGCGAGTGGCTGGCCGCACAGCACCGCCCCCAGCACCACGCACGGCATAGTCGCTCAGTCGCGTACGGTTGGCATCCGCGGGGTTGTACCGGCCGCCGGTCTCCAGGAAGCGCCGTGCGCCACCGACGCCGCCAAGATGCGCCATCCACACCAGGCCTTCAGCAGTGATCGGAACGCCGCTGACAGTCTGGCCGATGTACCGGTCCATGCCGGCGCCCTTCATCTGACGCTCAAGGTCGGCCTTGTAGACGCCAAACGCGGCCTGCTGGGCTTCGGGGTTGTTTAGGAAGTCCTGCTGCGTGCGGACCTCGGGATGGCCTGGGATACTGAACGTCCCTGCCCAATCCATGTTCTCGCGCTGGCCGGGCGTCGGGTCGCCGCCGTACAGTCCAGCGGTTTGCAACGCACCTTCGCCGAACTGATATAGGCCGGAGTAGCCCATTCTGTTCACGGCGCGCGGATCGCCGCCACTCTCGGCCTTTGCCAGCGACGCTCCGAGAGGCTTCGTGTCCACGCTCCCTACAGGCGGAGCGGCTCCTAGGGACGACAGATAGCCTCCCGACAACGTTGCGCCTTCCGGCGCCCGAACGTCGCCGAGCGATGATAGGAACTGCCCCGCCGTCCGGCTATTCATCTGATCCGCGGCCGAATAGGCGCGCTCGATCAGCGTGTCCCGCAAATCGAACCGGTTGGCGAACTGACCTGCATCCGGAACACCGGCACGCTGCAGATCGCCCATCGCCGCCGCCCATTTTTCTGGGGTATCGGCGCCAACTGCGTATTGCGCGATCAGCAGATTCTTGTCGCGCTGATCCGCACGGGACTGACGCTGTTCGTCGAAGATCGCATCCCGAGCGGAAGAAAAGGCGCGGCCCCAATCGACCGGCTGGGGACTCTGGATGCCCGCAAGAAGGCTGGCCATGCGCTACCCCCAAAGAGTCGAAATGCGGCCGGCGCCGCCGAGGATGCCGGAGATGCCATTGTTGAACGAACTCTGGCTTCGGGCAGTTAGATCGGCTTCGGTCGAGCCGCGTGTTAGAGCGAGGTTGGCGAGGCTGTTCGCGCTGTTGGCGCCACCCTGACCCATGTTGCCGTAGACGCCGCCAACCTGGCCGGCCGCAACCGGCGCCTGCCCGGCGAGTTGTGCAAGACGGCTCACCCAATTGTCGTATCGTTGCTGCTCGCGGTCCGCCCAGCCGTAATAGTCGGTCTTGGCGAGCCCCTGCCCGAACTCGGTGAGCGCTTTCGCCTGCCGGCCGCTATCCAACCTACCATTCGCCGCCGCGGAGCGGTCGAGGGCCTGAACGCCCTGGCCGAACTGAAAATCGTAGCCGGGAGACTTCTCATAGGCCGAGAGGGACAGATCCGGACCGCCGCGTTCGCCGGTACCTTTCGCCCAGGTGTAGGGCATCAGGCTGTCTTCATCCCGCCGGTAATAGGTCACTCCGCCGATGGTCCCGATCGGCGTGCCCTTCGATGCGTCGAATTTCAGGCCGTTCGGGTCGGCGGGGGCGCCGGAGTTGTTGCCGTTGCCGCCGCTGTTGCCGAGCAGCAGATCACGGAGGCTGCCCCCGCCGTTGCTGGATTGCTGCGGCGTGGAGCCGAGCGGACGCGGCGTGTTGCCGCCCGTGTAGCCGGGGATCGTGTCCACAACATAGCTGCGGCCATCCGGACCGACCGCGATGTAGTTGTCAGCGTTGTGGCGCATCGACGCCAGCACCGGGTCATCGGTGATGTAGTCCTGGCCGAGCTCGCGGAGGTAGTTGTTATAAGCCCTGAGCCCGCTCTGGTAGAACGGGTCATACAGCGCGAGCTCGCGCCGGGCCGCCGTTTCCTGCGCCTGCGAGCCCTGCTGGAATTGCTCGCGGGCTTGATCTAGTGCGCGGTCGAGCGCATCGCTGCCATCGTCACCAAACAGGCTGTTCAGGCCGCCAAGGATCGACGATCCGCCGCTGAGCAGTGCGCTAATAGTCGCCGGGTCCATTTACGACACCTCACGACCGCTGACGTCGCCGATGCAGACGGATGCCGCGCTGGCCTTCCAGACGATGAAACTGTTAGGCGCCAGGTTCCGGCCGACGATCTCAGGGAAGGTGTAGGTCTCGCCGACCAGAAGCGTCTTCACCACGCGGATGTTGCCGGCCGCCGCCGATCCACCGGGCGGGACCACATAGATAGTCACGTCGCGGGGAACCGTGTCGCTGTTCCGGACCACGAATTTGTCAATCATCTTAAGCGAGCCGGTCGCTGAGAAGACGTTCGTGTCAGTGGCCGGAATGGCCGTTGCCTCGGCGAAAACTGTCGGACGGATCATGGCGGTGACCTCTCAAAGGGCGATTTTCCACTCCACGCGCCACGGCCGCTCCGTGGTACGCTCACACGTTTCAATCGCCATTTAAACGGGTGGGATCGGCATGTTCACGTATTGCTTGACCTTCCGAATAGCCAACAAGACCATCGGCAACAAATCATATGAAGATCGTCGCAAGCAATTACTGAACAATATATACGATAGGGACGCCGGTTTCTGGGATGAGCCAACGTCATTTATTTTGGTTACTTCGGGTCTAGGCATTTCAGATTTTACCAAGCGCGCGAGCAGAGGGTTAAGCGCGGCCGACGATCTGCTTCTTGCTTTTGATCTTTCTGATAATAGCGCAGCTTACTTTGGCGCTCTGCGACATGAGGACGTGCTGGAATCCTTCTTTCCCCTTCTGAGGAGGGTCCCGTGACCCTCGATCGGCACGCCGAGCTACCTCGCCGGTGCGAACGCCGCCCAGAGCCTCTTCTGTGAGGTTTATGAAGTGGCGTCTGGCCGCAGGTTCCAGATCAGGGCAACGCCCAGAAGGCGAGCGTTGACGGCCAAGCCGATTCCGCCTTCGGAATTATTGCGGCGCCCGAATCGGAAGAGTATCGGCGCCCATACGAAATTTACGTTGGCCGCCGAGACATTGGCGGGCGTCACGCCAATCCCGCCCGAAAGATAAACGTTATCGGTCGTGCCGCCGACATCCTGGTTGATCGCAACGTTCTCGGCGCTGAGTGCCGCGGCTCCGGATGAATTATCATAGTACACCCCAGCCTGTACTCGCCAGGCCACCAGGAAATTCGTCGTCGTCGCAGGATGGGTCCAGTAGAACCGAGCGGTGACCGGGGTCCCATCCCAGCGCATAGGCGGAGTGACGATCGCTTCGACATTGTCGTTGTCGGCCGCCAACGTGCCCGGCGCGAACTCGAAGCAGCGCCAAACCGACCCATTGACGACGGTTTCGTAAACGTTCGGACCCGCTGCCGGCTGGGTCACCGGCAGATACATCTGCGCTGGATCGATCCACTGCAGGTGCTGGCGCGCCTTGAACAACTGTCCGAACTCGACGGTCGGCGCCATCGACAAGACATCTGCTATGGCCTGCTCGCGCACGACCTCCATGGCCTCGGCGATGCTGCTGACGGTCGCGGGAGCGCCGACGGCGCCCTCCAGCGCCGTGACGCGCTGTTTGATCTCCTCGACGTCGCTGACGCTAACAATCTGCTCCGGCGCGCGTTCTGCAGCGACAGGTGCCACCTCAATGGAAGGTACAGCTTCCCGGGCCGGCAAAAAGTCTGGAACGCCAACTTCCGGTTCCGGGGTCTGCTCCCTCAGCCGAAGCTGGCGGACCTCCTCCTCGAGCGCCGTGATCCGGCCGCTATGGTTGGACGCAAAGTCCTCGACGCCGAGCGATTCGAAGTTGCCATTGACGATCTGGCGGAGGTTCCAAAGCCACTTCCACCAGGAATCTTTCGTCATCCCGCGGGCGTTGACCATCGCCTCGCGCGGAGTGACGACCTCTTCGATCTCGCCATAGAGTGGCTTCGACTTGTCGGCCATCAGACGGCGCCACCCTCAATGTCGGCCGTGGCTCCCAGGAAGGCACGCTTGACCGGATCGGTGATCCGCAGCCGATAGGTGCGCTGTCGGGCCGCACCGAGCCGCCGCCACATTACCCGCCGCCTCCGTACCCCGATTGACCCCAACGATCTCCAGTGCTCGTTCGACCAGGTGAAGCCGCCGTCGTTCGACCACTGCAGCATGGCCTGCGGATTGCTTCCCTGCCCCGTCGTCAGACCAACGCCGACCTCGAAATCCGCTTGGAACCGGTGGGTGACGAACCGCCGATCGTCCGCCCAGATCTGCGGGAAATAGATGTCGGTGTGCAGGATGCCGCCGCCGTCGGTGTAGGTGCCGAAGTCCAGCGTGTAGAGGCCACCTGTCGTGTCGTCGCCGACCACATGCTTGCCGTAGACCTTGGCGTGTGTGCCTGCCCGCCACAGGTCGCGTCCGAACGTCTCCCTCTCGTGCCAGAGCTGCGTTGAGGCGTCGTAGATCCACGTCGAGACGCCAGGCAGCCGCAGCGCATAGAGCACATGCCCTTCCTGCGACCACGTGAACCCGACGATGCCGGCCTTGTCGGAACACACATCGATCGCCTTACTGACTTCCGGCGTCGAAATGGCTGACGGCGTGTATCCCTCGCCGCGGTAGACGATGGAATCGTCCCCAACCCAGAAGATCGCGTTGTCGAGCACCGCGGCACTGGCGGCCGACATGATGCCGCGGTCGATCGCCGCGGGGTTATAGCGCTCGAAGGGAAAATCCGCGTTGCCGGTATTCTGCCAGACCTCGATCGTCTCGGTACCCAGCAGCCAGACCTCACGATGCGCAACGATGACCCGCTTGATGTCGTCGGGCTGGCTCTCGGCGCTGGCGAAGTCGAGCGCGTTGATGTCCTTCGGGTTGTTGATCGCCGTGACGAACCAACGGCCGGTGTCCTGCTCGACGAAGATCCAATAGCCGTCCGTGTAGGCGACGCTCGACACCTTCGGCAGATCCGGATCGTTGATCTTCCCAGCGTCCGACCCATCGGTCCAATAGGCGTTTCCGCCCGCCGTCCAGACCAGGTAGCCGTTGCCGGCCGCCATGAAGACGTGGCCAGCCGGGATCGCCTCGAGGCTGATCGCCGTCGCCGTGCCGTCCTCCGCCACCTTGTTGTTGATGCCGGAGCGATCCTCCCCGGAAGTGCCGATTGAAAATTCCCCAGCGGGCGCCACAGGCTCGACCTCCCTGGGCGCGCCCAGGGAGGTCGAGCGGCCACCCGATCACCGATGATCGTCCCC
>Ga0207426_1000314_pt1 | contig 94920 bp, 88 predicted proteins | sample AraplaMF_Cvi_mMS_FD_184265 | JGI IMG/M metagenome (GOLD analysis project Ga0207426, IMG submission 184265) | Arabidopsis root microbial communities from the University of North Carolina, USA - plate scrape MF_Cvi_mMS (SPAdes) (version 2) | ecosystem: Host-associated > Plants > Roots > Endosphere... | reverse complement strand
CATGGCCGAGGCGACATATTCGTTGACCGTGTAGACCGACAGGGACAGCCGGCGCGCGGCCTCCTTGCTCGACGCGCCGCGGCTGATCCAGGTCAGGCAGTCGCATTCGCGCGGGGTCAGCGGCGACCGGCGCGCCGGCACCGGCGGCAGCGCCGCGGCGGGCGCGGATGTCCCGACCGTGGCGAGCCCCCGCTCGATTCGCAGCGCCCGGCTGAGATGCGGCCCGATCGCGCGCAGCATCCGGACCTGGTCGTCATCCCAGTCGGCCCGGCGCCGCGGCCGCCAGACCGACAGCATCGCCGAGAGGTCGCGCCGGTCGAAATCCACCCAGTACAGACCGTGGTCCTTGCCCTGCGGCCGCATGAAGTCGTTGTAGAACTCCGTGCGCCGATACTCCTCGTCCCGGATCAGCGCCGAATGGGCGAAGGTCGCGCCGGGGTCCAGCCGCGGCAGCAGTGGCAGCAGCGGCAGCAGCTGGCCGTAATGCGCCTGGTAGCGTTCGACATAGTCGGGGTCGGTCTCGGTCGCCACGGTCGCGGGGCACGAGGCGGCCGGGCTGATCCGGCGCAGCACCACCGCCTCGCCGCCCAGCACCGCGCCGAGCTGGCGCAGCACCGCAAGCCAGTCTTCGTTGCCGATGCCGGCATCGTAGATCTGGTCGATCAGCCCGAGGACCGAGCGGTCGTCCCCCCGGGCGAAGACAGACGGTACATCGACCGCCGGCCGAGGCGCCGACCTGCCGATGGAACGGCCTTGCATGATATCCCCTCTCTCTCGCACGCCGGGCAAAACCCGGCGCTGCACATGCCGTGCATAAGAGAATACTGGATCCAGCCGGGTTCTGTCGCGGTGATGCAGCGCACACCCCCAGAACTCGCCCCGAAAACTGCTCCCGGGTTCGGGGATGAGCCTTAGAACAGGCTCTCCAGCGGCCGCGGCCGCTCGACGGCGAATCCCTGGGCCTGGTCGATCCCCATCGCGCGCACCAGCTCCAGCGTCTCGTCATCCTCGACCTGCTCGGCGACCGTCACGGCGCCGAGCCGATGGCCGATTGCATTGATCGATTCGACGATGGCGCGATCGACCGCGCTGGTCGCGATCCGGCGGATGAAGCCGCCGTCGATCTTCAGCCCGTCTACCGCGAACTGCCGGAGATAGGCGAAGGAGCTGAGGCCGCTGCCGAAATCGTCGAGCACCACGGCGCAGCCGGCGGCCCGCGTCTTGGCGACGAAGCGGGTTGCCGCCGCCAGGTTGTTCATCACGGCGGTCTCCGTGATCTCGAAATGCAGCCGCCCGGGATGCAGGCCGGAGGCGGCCAGCTCCTCCTTCAGGAAGGGCCACAGGAACGGGTCGTCCAAGGTGTTGGCCGAGAGATTGATGCCGATCGACAGATCAGGCGCCCCCCGCAGCTGCGGGCCGTAGCCGTGCAGCGCGGTGCGGATCACCCAGCGGTCGAGATTGCCCATCAGGTCGTACCGCTCCGACGCCGGAATGAACCCCGACGGCTCGACAATCTGACCATTGTCGTCCTCCATCCGCAGCAGGATCTCGACATGCCGCGCCCCCTCGCGGCCGGGCCGGAGGTCGCGGATCCCCTGCGCGAACAGGCGGAAGCGGCCGGCCTCGATGGCGTCGCGGATGCCGGCGGCGACCTGGATCTCGCGGCGATGGCGCTGCGCCTCGCTGCCGTGACCGCCATAGACCGAGACCCGGTTGCGGCCGGCCGTCTTGGCGGTGTAGCAGGCGACGTCCGCCTGGCTCAGCAACTCGTCCGCCCGCGGCCCGTCCGTCTCGACCGCGGTCAGCCCGATGCTGGCGCCGATCTGATAGGCCTTGTCGTCCCAGGTGAAGCGCAGCTCGGCCACGGCGCGGATGAGCTGCCGGGCGATGGAGACACCGTCGCCGATCGTGCAGTCGCGCAGCAGCATGGCGAACTCGTCGCCGCCGAGCCGGGCGATCAGATCGCCGTCGCGACCGCGGCGACGCAGCAGGTTGGCGACCTCGCGCAGCAATGCGTCGCCGGCGGCGTGGCCGGCGCCGTCATTGACGATCTTGAAGCGGTCGAGATCCAGGAAGCACAGCACATGCTCGCGCCCGTCGCGCTGCGCCTGCTCGCAGGCCTCGCGCAGCGCCCGCTCGAAGGCCAGGCGGTTGGGCAGGCCGGTCAGGCTGTCGTGGCTGGCGGAATGCGCCAGCGCCTGCTGCAGCGTGCGGTCGCGGGTGACGTCCTGGAACACCAGCACTGTGCCGATCACATCGCCCGAGGCGGTGCGCACCGGCGCAGCCGAGTTCCGGATGTGCCGCTTTTCCCCGCTCCGCGCCAGCAGGACGACATCGTAGTCGAGATGGTAAGGCTGCATCCGCGTGAGGCAGGCTTCAACCGGGTCGGGAACGGCGCCGCCGGTCTCGTCGGCCAGGCGCAAGACCTGGTACAGGGGCCGGCCCATCGCCTCCTCCGCCGGCCATCCGGTCATCTGCTCGGCGGCCGGGTTCATGAAGGTGATCCGGGCCAGCGCATCGGTCGAGATCACCGCGTCGCCGATCGAGTGCAGCGTGACCCGCAGCCGCTCCTTCTCCTCGAACAGGGCCTGGGCCAGGTCGACGCGGTCGGTGATGTCGCTGTGCGTGCCGATGATCCGCCGCGCCCGGCGGCCATCGGCGCGCTCGACCACCTTGCCGCGGTTGAGGATCCAGCGCCAGGAGCCATCCTTGGCCCGCATGCGGTGCTCTAGCGCGAAGTCGGGCGACCGGCCGGCGAGGTGGTCGTTGATGATCGACCAGCAGCGCGGCAGGTCTTCCGGATGCACGCGGTCCGACCACTCGTCGGTGCTGGTGCCGATCTCGTCCTCGTCATAGCCCAGCATCGCCTTCCACTGCCGCGAGTAGAAGACGTGCCCGGTGTCGAAGTCCCAATCCCAGATGCCGTCGCCCGCCCCGTCCAGGGCAAACTGCCAGCGCGCCTCGCTGCGGCGCAGCGCGGCCTCGGCGGTCTTCATCGCCGTCAGGTCTCGCGAGATGCCGATCAGGCCGATGATGCCGCCGCGCTCGTCCCGCAGGGGTGCCTTGACCGAGGAATAGATCCGCGTCACGCCGAGGACCTCGGCGGGTTCCTCGGCCGTCAGCGGTTCGCCGGTCGCCAGCACCCGGCGATCGTTCTCGATCAGCACCTGCGCCGTATCGAGCGGGAAGATGTCGGTGTCGAGCCGTCCGATCACGTCGATCCCCGCCCGCCCCATCGCCTTCTCCATGGCCGGGTTGGCGAGCAGGTAGTGGCCATCGCGGTCCTTGACATAGATCAGGTCGGGCGTGCCGTTCATCACGGCCTGCAGCAGGGCCAGGGTGTCGTGCAGCCGCCGACTGCGCTCGACGTCCTCGGTGATGTCCCAGCAGGCGCCGAGACCGCGCCGCAGCGTGCCGTCGGCAGCGTAGGCCAGCCGGATGGAGGCACGGACGTGACGGGTCGTGCCAGACGCCTGGTGCCTGACCCGGTAGTCGACCCGGTACTGGTCGGCGTGATCGCGCGCGGCCGCTTCGTGGACCCCGAGGACCCTCGCCGCATCCTCCGGCGGCAGCAGCTGGCGGAAGCCGTCGGTGGAGCGGTCGAAGCTGTCCGCCGACACGCCATGCACCTCGAGCGTCCGGGCGTCCCAGTCGCGCTCGTCGGTGGTGAAGTCGATCTCGAAGATGCCGACGCCGCCGGCGTCGAGGGCGACCACCAGCCGTTCGTTCAGGGCGGCGAGACGGGCTTCGGCCTGCTTGTGGTCGGTGATGTCCCAGGTCGTCCCGACCGCGCGCAGCGGCGAGCCGTCGGCCGCCCGGATCACGCGGGCCAGGGACCGGACATGCCGCACCGTGTCCGAGGCTTGGTGCAGGATCCGGTAGTCGGCCTGGAAGAGCGAGGTCGGCTGCAGCGAGACGTCGTATTCCCGCATCACATGCGCGATGTCGTCGGGGTGGATCAGCCGCAGCCATCCGTCCAGCGTGCCGTCGAAGCCGCCCTGGGACAGCCCGTACAGCCTGTGCATCCGCTCGTCCCAGCGATACCGGCCGGTGGCGAACTCCTGCTCGTAGATGCCGATCCCGCCGGCCTCGATCGCGAGCTGCAGCCGCTCGGTCACCTCGCCCAGCTCCGCCTCGGCCTGTTTCCGCGGACCGATGTCGATGATCTGCAGGATGAAGTGGAACGGAGCATCCTCCGCCGCCCCCAGGGCCGAAACGCTGACCAGCCCGTGCAGCGTGCTGCCATCCTTGCGGACATAGCGGCGCTCCACGCGATAGGCGCCGATCTCGCCGCGCCGCAGGGCGCCGAGGCGAAGGCGCACGTCGTCCCGCTCCTGCGGATGGATGACGGTATCGATGCTCCGGCTGACGCATTCCTCCAGGCTGTAGCCGATCAGCGAGCAGAGGGCCGGGTTGGCATAGAGCCAGCGCCCGTCCTCGCCCAGCAGCACCATCCCGATTGCCGCCTGATCGATGATCCGACGCAGCAGATCGGCGCTGCCGGGAAGGACGGGCGGGCTCTCGCGCCCCCGTCCGGAGGTATCATTCATCACGTCAAGGCTCGATGGCCGCGGTGGCGCTTACACGAGTCTCACGATAAGCCGTGACGGCGCGAGACGGAAATGCGGAGCGGATGATGGATGTGACGATGCGCACGGCCGTGGCGGCCGACCTGCCGGCGATCCTGCGGCTGCTGGCCGACGACCCGTTGGGCAAGGCCCGCGAGACCGCGGTCGATGAGTCCTACCAGGCCGCCTTCGCCGCGATCGCCGCCGACCCGAACCATGAGATGGTGGTGGCCGAACTGGATGGACGGGTGGTCGGCTGCTTCCAGCTCAGCTTCATCCCCGGCCTGTCGCGCCGCGGCGCCTGGCGGGCGCAGATCGAATCCGTGCGCATCGACTCGGCGCTGCGCGGCCGCGGCGCGGGCCAGGCGATGATGGACTGGGCGATTGCCAAGGCCCGGGCCCGCGGCTGCGCCCTGGTCCAGCTGACCACCGACAAGCGCCGGCCCGACGCCCACCGCTTCTACGCCCGGCTCGGCTTCGTCGCCAGCCACGAGGGCATGAAGCTGGAGCTGTAGGTCAGGGCATGCCCTGGGCCGCCGCACCCTGCTGATAGGCGGCCTGGAAGGCCTGCAGCTCCGACAGGTCGATATCGGCCACCGCCCAGAATTCCAGCCCCGACCGCACCCAGTGCAGCAGGCGGTACCCCTCTTCCGTCTCCGCCGTCGGGGCGGCGTCCGAGGCGCCTGGCTGCGGCCAGACGAACAGGTTGACGACATGCCCGCCGCCATGCCGGTAGACCAGCGCCGCCACCACCCGGCGGTCGAGATAGTCGAGCCGCCCGCCCACCAGCGGGAAGCCCTGCGCCGCGAGATCGACCACCGGCGGCGCCGCATCGATCTTGCCGACGAACCAGGGCTTGACCGTGTGCCGGTCGGAGGACGGCACGTCGACCAGGTGCTCGGCCAGCAGCGACCGCACATGGCTGTCGACCAGCTGCCGGGCGAGGTCGTCGCCGCCCCGCGGCACGACCAGCAGCAGCATCAGCGCCATGGCCAGCGCCGCTGCCCCGGCCCCGCCCAGGCGCCAGTCGCCCAGCAGGCGCCGCCACCACGGCACCCTTGGCGGCTGCAGCGCCGCCTCCAGCTTGCGGCGCAGCGCGTCGGGGGCGCGATCGCGCAGCTCCGGCCGGCGCAGCGCCGCCCGGATCGCCTGCTGCCGCCGGTACTCCGCGGCACAGGCCGGGCATTCCTTCAGATGCGCCTCGAAGGCCAGGGCGCCGACGACGTCGAGCTCGCCGTCGAGCATGCCGTGCAGCAGGACCGATTTATCGGGGCAGCTCATGGCGCCTCCTCCCCCTGGCGGGCCAGCCAGGCGCGCTTGACCAGCAGCCGGGCCCGGGCCAGCCGCGACATCACAGTGCCGATCGGCACCTCCGTCACCTCGGCGATCTGCTGATAGGACAGGTCGCTCATCTCGCGCAGCACCAACACCTCCCGGAACGGCTCCGGCAGCGCCTCGACCAGGGCGCGGACCACCGCGGCCTCGTCGATCCGGATCAGCGCCGCCTCCGGGTCCTCCGGCGTCTGGCCCCAGGGGTCGGCGGTGGCCTCGGCCGCCGCCTCCTCCGGGTCCGGCAGCGGCTCGCCCTGCTGCGACCGCCGCGCCCGCAGCCAGGCATAGAAGCAGTTGCGCAGAATCGCCAGCAGCCAGGGCCGCGGATCGCCGCCGGTGAAGCCGTCGAAATAGCGCAGGGCCCGGGCGAACGCCTCCTGCACCAGGTCGTCGGCGTCTGTCGTGCTGCGGGTCAGGTAGCGGGCCAGGGTATAGGCGTCGTCCAGACAGGGCAGGACCGTCTCCCGGAACCGCTTCGCCGCATCCTCCGTCCCGCGCATCGGTGTCTCCCCGACGGGGCGGGGTGCGCGACGCGCCCCGCCCCGGAGCCGAGCATCCTCCCGCTCCGCCGCGGCGTCGAGCGGCCTGATCAGGCGAAGGCGGGTCACGGCGTCACGGTGATCCGGCCGGTCATGTGCGGATGCAGGCCGCAGAAATAGTCGACGGTGCCGGGCATCGACAGGGTCTGGCTGTAGCCGTCGCCGGTGTCGAGCGCCTTCGAGCGGAAGCTCTTGTCCACCGCCACCACCGTGTGCGGGATGTCGTCGCCATTGACCCAGGTCACGGTGGTGCCGGCGGGCACCGACAGCTCCGCCGGGGCGAAGGTGAAGTTGTCGATCCGGATGGTGACCGGCTGCGGTGCGGCCGCCCTGGCTGTGCTGGCCACGAACAGCAGGAGGATGGCGGCCACCATGGAAAAGCGCCGCGGAAGCGATATCGGCATCATGATCTTTCCAAGGCTGCGGGTCAGGACGCGCTGAGCGGGGTGTCGACGATGGCCAGCGGCTTCGTGCCCGGCAGCACCGTGACCCGGGTGGTGCCGAGCAGGCTGCGCAGCCGGTCCGCCGGCACCGTCATCGGCCCCGGCGACGGCGCCGAACCGGGCGCCGGCTGCGGGAAGGCGGTGGACATCGCGGTGTGGAACACGACGTCGCCCTCCACCTTCTGCATCAGCTGGTGGATATGGCCGTTCAGCACCGTGACCGAGCCGAAGCGCTTGAGATAGGACAGTGCCTGGGCGGCGTCCTCCGTGCCCCAGCCCCAATCGGCGTAGACGGTCCAGAGCGGGATATGGGCGAAGACGACGATCGGGGTGCTGGACGACTTGCCGCGCAAATCATCCTCCAGCCATTCCAGCTGCTCATGGCCGAGATTGCCCAGGCCGCCGGCCTTGAGGTCGACGACATTGACCAGGCCGATGAAATGCACCCCCGCGGCGTCGAAGCTGTACCAGCCGGCGCCCTGGCTGCCCCGGCCGTAGCGGTCGCGATAGGCCTGGCCGGTGCCGTCGTCGAGCAGGTCGTGCTCGCCCGGCACGTAGTGCACCGGTAGCCCGGCGCCGCCGATCACCTGGTCGGCGTCGTCGAACTCCTTCGGCTTCGACAGGTGGCTGATGTCGCCGGTGTGGATCAGGAAGTCCGGCTTCTGCGGCAGCGCACCGATCCGCGCCACCGCCTCCTGCAGGGTGCCGAGCGCGTTCGGGTTGGCCGGCTTGTCGAAGCCGACATGGCTGTCGCTGATCTGCAGGAAGGTGAAGCCGGAGGTCGGTGCGGCCATGGCCTCGCCTACCAAGCCGAGCGAGCGCGGCACGCCGCCGCTCAGCCCCCACAGCACGCCGGTGCCGGCCCAGACCATGCAGTGCAGCGCGCCTCGCCGGCCGATGCCGCCGGGCTGTTCGCCATCGTTCATGACGGTGTCTCCTGTGCGGACGGGGTCGTCCGCTGGTGGAGATCGCGGGTCGGGCCGGTTTATTCCCGGGTCACGCGGAATCGGAGTTCGGCTAGGCTGACCGCCGGGGGACTCACCATGACCGCGCCCAGGCTCGTGCCGGAGCTCTATGTCTCGGACATCGACCGCAGCCGCCGCTTCTACACCGGCGTGCTGGGCTTCGCCGTGCTGTACGACCGGCCGGAGGAGCGCTTCGCCTATCTGGTGCGCGAGGGCGCGGCGCTGATGCTGGAGCAGCCGGCCGATCCCGGCCGGACCTGGCTGGCCGGGCCGCTACAGCCGCCCTATGGCCGCGGCGTCAATTTCCAGATCGAGGTCGGGGATCTCGGCCCGCTCCACGCCGCGGTGCTGGCGGCGGAGGCGCCGCTGCTGCTGCCGCTGGAGGAACCCTGGTACCGCCGCGGTGACGCGCAGGTCGGCCAGCGCCAGTTCGTGGTGCAGGACCCGGACGGCTATCTGCTGCGCTTCTGCCAGGATCTGGGGTCGCGGCCGGCTCCGCGGGGCGGATGATGCTGTTCAAGCGCCCGGTGCTGGACCGGATCGCCGCCGGCGACGTCACCCTCGCCTTTCGCCGCTGGCGCCGGCCGACGGTGCGGGCGGGCGGTAGCCTGACCACGCCGATCGGGGTGCTGGCGATCGAAGCGGTCGAGATCGTGACCGCCGAGCGCATCACGGACCGGGAGGCGCGACGGGCCGGATTCGCCGGCCGCGACGATCTATTGGCCGGGCTGGGGCCGGCGAAGGGCGAGCTGTACCGCATCGCCTTCCGGCTGCAGGGCGAGGATCCGCGCACGGCACTGCGGCGGCAGGACGACCTCACGGCCCAGGATGTCGCGGCGCTGCGCGAGAGGCTGGACCGGCTCGACCGCTCGGCCCGGCACGGCGCCTGGACCCGCGCGGTGCTGCGGCTGATCGGCGAGCGGCCGGGCACCCGCGCCCCGGAGCTGGCGGCCCATTTCGGCCGCGACACCGCATCCTTCAAGACCGATGTGCGCAAGCTGAAGGCGCTGGGCCTGACCGAGAGCCTGGAGGTCGGCTACCGCCTTTCACCCCGGGGCCGCGCCCTGCTCGACCGGATTGCCGAGGGTCCCGCCCCCCGGCCTTGACGCCCATGGCCTTGACGCCCTGGGGCCCTGCCCGCATGGTCGCGCCACTTCGGACGGAATCGGCAGGCCCGCCTTGGACGACGCCAGCAAGGACCGATCGCCCGGGCTGACGCTGCGGCCGGCCACCGCCGCCGATGCCGGCACTCTGTCGGCGATCCATCGCCGGGCCCGTGAGTCGGCGGCGATCCCGAACCTGAACAGCCGCACCTCGATCCGCCGCTTCCTGCTGCGCACCATCCAGCAGTCGCAGGTGATGATCGCCTGCCGCGACGGCGCGCCGGTTGGCTATGCCGCGCTCCACAATGGCTGGCTCGACCAGCTCTACATCCATCCCGAGCATCACCGCCGCGGCATCGGCACGGCACTGCTGGCCTGGGCCCGGCACGAGAGCCGCGAGCTGCGCCTCTATTGTTTCGCCCACAACGCCCGCGCCCTCGCCTTTTACCACGCCCATGGTGGCGTGATTCTCAGCGAGGGCGACGGCTCCGACAACGAGGAAGGCCTGCCCGATCTCCTCCTCGGTTTCCCCGAAACCTGAGGAGTTCCGGGCAAGCCCGTGATTCCCATGCTGAATCCGCATGCGGAACGACCTCAGGTTGCGCAATTCCGCGCTTGCGCACGCCACTAAACTGACACAATATCTGGGGCCCTGATATGGGAAACCACCCACGGGTAGGGCCAGCCACAAGAATCGGGTCGGTGGCGATTCTCTCGCGGGCGGGACCGGATCGGGGCCGGAAAGCCGCAGGCTGCTGCGGCTCACGGAAACTAATAACCGCTTCTTCACTGGGTATTCACTGGTCTATCCACCGGGTTATCCACAGAGAGAGCAAATTTTCAAATTTCAATACTTGTTTTTGACTTATGATGAAGGTTCTTTGACTAGTCTGTGGCGACTTGCTGACACGAGTCGCTCAACGAGTTCGGCGCGGGGATGTGTTCCCTGCTGGGTATCAGGTGGGGGTCGCGGGCAGCGCGACGGATGAAGGAGGATCGGGGACCATGCGGATCGAACGGCGCTTCACGGCCGAAGGGCACGACGCCTATGAGGGGATCGAGTTCCGGTCGGCGACCAGCGAGATCCGCAATCCGGACGGCTCGGTGGTGTTTCGCCAGACCGACATCGAGGTCCCGGCGGAGTGGAGCCAGGTCGCATCCGACATCCTGGCGCAGAAGTATTTCCGCAAGGCCGGCATCCCGGCCCGGCTGAAGCGCGTCCGCGAGAAGGGCGTGCCCGATTTCCTGTGGCGCAGCGTCCCCGACGACAAGGCCCTGGCCGAGCTGCCGGAAGCCGAGCGCGTGGGGTCCGAGCGCAGCGCGACCCAGGTGTTCGATCGCCTGGCCGGCACCTGGGCCTATTGGGGCTGGAAGGGCGGGCTGTTCGATTCGGCCGCCGACGCCCGCGCCTATTTCGACGAGATGCGCTTCATGCTGGCGCAGCAGATGGCCGCGCCGAACAGCCCGCAATGGTTCAACACCGGCCTGCACTGGGCCTATGGCATCGACGGCCCGGCCCAGGGCCACTGGTATGTCGACGAGGCGACCGGCGAGCCGCGCCTGTCCGACAGCGCCTATGAGCGGCCGCAGCCGCATGCCTGCTTCATCCAGTCGGTCGCCGACGACCTGGTGAACGAGGGCGGCATCATGGACCTGTGGGTCCGCGAGGCCCGCCTGTTCAAATACGGCTCCGGCACCGGCTCGAACTTCTCGAAGCTGCGCGGCGAGGGCGAGCGCCTGTCCGGCGGCGGCCGCTCCTCCGGCCTGATGAGCTTCCTCAAGATCGGCGACCGCGCCGCCGGCGCCATCAAGTCGGGCGGCACCACCCGCCGCGCCGCCAAGATGGTGACGGTCGACATCGATCACCCGGACATCGAGACCTATATCGACTGGAAGGTGGTCGAGGAGCAGAAGGTCGCGGCCCTGGTCGCCGGCTCCAAGCTCGCCCGCAAGCACCTGAACGAGGTGATGGAGGCCTGCCACGGCACGTCCGATGCCGAGACCGGCGACCGCTTCGACCCGAAGCAGAACAAGGCGCTGAAGCGCGCCATCCTCGGCGCCCGCAAGGCGATGCTGCCGGAGAACTACGTCCAGCGCGTCATCCACTTCGCCCGCCAGGGCTACACCGGCATCGAGTTCCGGGTCTACGACACCGACTGGGATTCGGACGCCTACCTGACCGTGTCCGGCCAGAACTCGAACAATTCGGTCCGCCTGACCAACACCTTCCTCGAGGCGGTGCAGCAGGATGGCGACTGGCAGCTGATCCGCCGCATCGACGGCAAGGTGGCGAAGTCGCTGAAGGCCCGCGACCTGTGGGAGAAGATCGGCCACGCCGCCTGGGCCTCGGCCGATCCGGGGCTGCAGTTCGACACCACGATCAACGAGTGGCACACCTGCCCGGAATCGGGGCGGATCAACGCCTCGAACCCGTGCTCGGAATACATGTTCCTGGACGACACGGCCTGCAACCTGGCGTCCCTGAACCTGATGACCTTCCGCCGCGCCGACGGGTCCTTCGACGTGCCGGCCTTCGAGCATGGCTGCCGGCTGTGGACCATCACCCTCGAGATCGCGGTGATGATGGCGCAGTTCCCGAGCCGCGAGATCGCCCGCCTGTCCTACGAGTTCCGCACCCTCGGCCTGGGCTACGCCAATATCGGCGGCCTGCTGATGGCGTCCGGCATCTCCTATGACAGCGTCGACGGCCGCGAGCTCTGCGGCGCCATCACCGCGCTGATGACCGGCGTCGCCTACGCCACCTCGGCCGAGATGGCCAAGGCGGTCGGCCCCTTCCCCGGCTATGCCAAGAACGCGGCCGCCATGCTGCGGGTGATCCGCAACCACCGCCGCGCCGCCTATGGCGAGGCCGACGGCTATGAGGGCCTGTCGATCGCCCCGGTGCCGCTGGAGGCCGATGCCTGCCCGGACCAGGATCTGGTCGCCGCCGCCCGCCGCGCCTGGGACCGCGCGCTCGGCCTCGGCGAGGCGCATGGCTACCGCAACGCCCAGGCCACGGTGATCGCGCCGACCGGCACGATCGGCCTGGTGATGGATTGCGACACCACCGGCATCGAGCCCGACTTCGCCCTGGTGAAGTTCAAGAAGCTGGCCGGGGGCGGCTATTTCAAGATCATCAACCGGGTGGTGCCGGAGGCGCTGCGCGTCCTCGGCTACGATGACGCTCAGATCGAGAACATCATCCGCTACGCCGTCGGCCACGGCACGCTGGAGACCTCGCCGGCGATCGGCTGGGCCGCGCTGAAGGCCAAGGGCTTCACTCAAGGAGCGATCGACGCGGTCGAGCTGGGCCTGAAATCGGCCTTCGACATCAAGTTCGTGTTCAACCGCTACAGCCTCGGCGACGACTTCCTGACCGGGACGCTGAAGGTGCCGGCGGCGGCGCTGGACGACGTCACCTTCGACCTCCTCGCCTTCCTCGGCTTCTCCCGGGCCGAGATCGAGGCGGCGAACACCTTCTGCTGCGGCGCCATGACCCTCGAAGGCGCGCCGGGGCTGAAGGACGAGCACCTGCCGGTGTTCGACTGCGCCAATCCCTGCGGCCGCATCGGCAAGCGCTTCCTGTCGGTCGAGAGCCACATCCGCATGATGGCGGCGGCGCAGCCCTTCATCTCGGGCGCGATCTCCAAGACCATCAACATGCCGAACGCGGCCACGGTCGAGGACTGCAAGGACGCCTATCTCCTGTCCTGGCAGCTCTGCCTCAAGGCCAACGCGCTCTATCGCGACGGCTCGAAGCTGAGCCAGCCGCTCAACGCCTCGCTGCTCGACGACGATGCCGAGGACGAGGAGGAGAGCCTGGTCGAGCGCATCATCGAGGCGCCGGCCGGGGCCCGCGCGCCGATGGTGGCGGAGCGGATCGTCGAACGGGTGATCGAGCGGATCGTCGACAAGACCGGCGTCCGCGGAAAGCTGCCGCATCGCCGCAAGGGCTATACCCAGAAGGCGATCGTCGGCGGCCACAAGGTCTATCTCCGCACCGGCGAATACGACGACGGCAAGCTGGGCGAGATCTTCATCGACATGCACAAGGAAGGCGCCGCCTTCCGCAGCCTGATGAACAACTTCGCCATCGCCGTCTCGATCGGCCTGCAATACGGCGTGCCGCTGGAGGAGTTCGTTGAGGCCTTCACCTTCACCCGCTTCGAGCCCTCGGGCCCGGTGCAGGGCAACGACGCCATCAAGATGGCGACCTCGATCATCGACTACATCTTCCGCGAGCTGGCGGTCTCCTATCTCGACCGCAGCGACCTGGCGCATGCGACGCCGGACGACCTGACGCCGGATACGGTCGGCAAGGGCGTGACCAGCGACGACGGCAAGACCCCGGCCGTGGCCTCGGCGCCGATCCGCAAGGTGGCGTCCACCGGCTTCGTCCGCGGCAATTTCCGGGTGTTCGAGGGCGGCAACGTCCGCGATGTCGCGGTCGCCCGGGTGGCCGAGATGCAGGAGCTGGTGAGCGGCGTGGCGACGGCGCTGCACACCGAAGGCGCCACCGCTTTGGCGCCGGAGCCGGTCCAGCTGCGTAGCGCTGCCTTGAACGGCACGGCGGATCTCCGCCTGGCCAAGATCCGCGAGGCGCGGGCCAAGGGTTATGAGGGCGACCCCTGCCCCGAATGCCAGAACATGACCCTGGTGCGGAACGGCACCTGCCTTAAGTGCGAGACCTGCGGCGGCACCACCGGCTGCAGCTGAGGCCCGGAGGGGCGATAGGAAGCGAGAAGAAGAAGACGAGGTCCGCCCCAGGCGGGCCTCGTTGCTTCAGCCCGGCTTCCGCCACTCCATCACGTAGCAATACGGCGCGCGCCGATACTGCTTCGCCTTGTCCGGATCGGCGCCGGTCACCGGCTCCGGCTCGGCAAAGACGCTGAGGATCAGGCCCTGGGCGAGGAACGCCGCCATGTACCGGCCGAGCGGGCGATGCCAGTTGTGGATGCGGATGCCGCGCCAGTCGGCCCAGTACATCCGCTCCTCGAGGTAGCGGTCGACCGGGAAATGCAACGGCCGGCCGGCATCGTCGCGGACCCAATGGGCGCGCTCACCGGCGGCGGTGGCGAAGCTGGCCAGATTGGCGATCAGCAGCGCGCCGCCCGGCCGCAGCACCCGCGCCATCTCCGCGGCGGCGGCGTCGAGATCCGGGATGTCGATCAGGCTCAGATAGCTGACCACCAGATCGAAGGCGCCGGAGTCGAACGGCAGATGCTCGGCCCGGCCCTCGCGGTAGTCGCCCTCGGGATCCAGCTCGCGAGCCCGGCGCAGCAGCGCCGCGGTCGGGTCGAGACCGACCGGCCGGATGCCCTGGCCGCGCAGCGCCCGGCAGAACCGGCCTTCTCCGCAGCCGACGTCCAGCGCCGTCGCGAAGCCGCGCCCGGCGACCCGCCCGGTCATCACCGGGTCGAGCACGAAGCGCCGCGTGAAGTCGCCATGCTCTCCCATGTCGGCGATCCAGGCATCCGCCGATTCCGTCCAGCCATTGTCCATGCCGGAACCCTCCCCGCGCCACGATGCTCACAAACCCCCGAGCATGGCTCTCGTTGCCTCTCGCACGATATTTTTCGAAATCACCAATCCGTCATCCCCGCGAAAGCGGGGATCTCGCAACGCCTTTGACCGGACTGAGATTCCCGCTTTCGCGGGAATGACGGGCAAAGGGATGGGCCGGTGTTCCGAAAAAATGGCAAGCGGGAGAGGCCACGCCTTTCCCAGGTGCGTCAGCCCGGGCGGACGATCACATCCGCGCGATGATCTCGACCTCCGGCGGGCGGGAGCTGCTCGGAGAGACCACGACCTGATCGCCGATGCGCCGGAAGGTCAGGGTGACCTGCCGCTCGCCGACCGGCAGCGCCTCGACCGTCAGGGTCTCGATGCCGATCGGCAGGCGCGGGCGGTCGATGCGGATGCGGTTGCGGGCGCCGTCGATCTTGAGGCCGAGGCAGGCCTGCAGGGTCATGAACACCGCGCCGGAGGCCCAGGCCTGCGGCAGGCAGGCCACCGGATAGGCGATCGGACCCTCGCCGCGCACCCGCGGGAAGCCGCAGAACAGCTCCGGCAGCCGCATGTCGAAATGCACCGCGGTCTCGAACAGCCCGCTGAGTAGCCGCACCACGCCGGCGCGCTCGCCGTAGCGCGACAGGCCGGCGGCGCACAGCGCCCCGTCATGCGGCCAGACCGAGCCGTTGTGATAGGACATCGGGTTGAAGTTGGCCTCGCCGCGGGCCAGGGTGCGGACGCCCCAGCCCGAATCGAACGGCGTGTCGAGCAACTGCCGCGCCACCCGCGCCGCGCGGTCCGCCGACGGCAGGCCGCAATAGAGCAGGTGGCCGGCATTGGAGGCGCGGACGCGGCAGGGCTGGCCGTGGCCGTCCAGCGCCAGGGCGTAGAAGCCCAGATCCTCCATCCAGAACCGCTCCTCGACCGCGACGCGCAGCGCCTCGGCCCGCACCCACCATCGCGTCGCGTCGTCGTCCAGCCCGCGCTGGGCCGCCAGGTCGCCCATGGTGCGGAAGGCGGCGAAGGCGTAGCCCTGCACCTCGACCAGCGCGATCGGCCCGTCCGGGAAGCGCCCGTCGGCGTGGAAGACCGAATCGTGGCTGTCCTTCCAGCCCTGGTTCGACAGCCCCTTCTCCGAACTGCGGGCATAGTCGAGGAAACCGCCGGGGTTGCCGTCGGCCACCCGCTCGACCCAGCCGATGGCGCGCAGCAGCGCCGGCCACAGCTCGTCGATCAGCGCCGCGTCGCCGGTGCGGCTGGCATAGGCGCCGGCCAGCATGACGAAGAGCGGCGTGGTGTCGACGCCCCCATAGTATTCGGCGAAGGGCAGCTCGCCGAGCGCGACCATCTCGCCCCGGCGCGCCTCGTGCATGATCTTGCCGGGCTGGGCGTCCTTGAAGGCCGAGGCCTCCAGCGCCTGGCGCGACGCCAGGAAGCGCAGCACGCCCCGCGCCAGCGCCGGGCTCAGCCATAGCGTCTGCAGCGCGGTGATGATGGCGTCGCGGCCGAAGGTGGTCGAGAACCAGGGGATGCCGGCATAGGGGTAAGGTCCGGTCGGCAACTCGGTGACCAGCAGCGACAGGTCGGCCCGCGACTTCTCGATCCAGTCGTTGAACAGCCGGCCGGAGCTGCGCAGCACCGTGCCGTAGCGCGACAGGGTCCGCATCCGCCGCTTCGCCTGGGCACAGGCATGGCGGAACCGGGCCCGGCCCGGCGCCTCTGGCGCGTCCTCGGCCCCGACCTCGACATAGAGGTCGAGGGCGCCATGGCCCGGCAGATGGAACAGGAACTCCGCGGTGTCGCTGTCGAAGCGCTGCGGCGTCTCCGAGAAGCGGATCACCGCCTGGCGCGCGACCTTGTCCAGACCCTGGTAGCGCAGCACGGCGGCGTCGCCGCGCACCTCCGGTTCGGCCACCTGGCCGCGATGCAGCCGCGAGGCGCCGCGCACCTCGAACATGTCGCGGAAATCCGCCGCGAAGCGGATCGCGAGCGGCACCCGGACCTCGGCCTGGCCGAAATTCTCAACGCGGAGCTGCTCATACAGCCGGTCGTTCCACAGCAGCCGCGACCGCTGCAGATGGATCGCCCCGTTCGGCAGCCCCTCGTCGCCCAGCGGCGACGGCGTCCGGTTGGTCGAATGGCTGGTGAAGACGGCGTTGTCCTGGCTCAGCCCGGCGCCGAGCAGCGACGGCAGCTCGCCGCCAAGCAGGACGACGAAGCGGGACAGGATGCGGGTGTCATTGTGGAACAGCCCGTCATCGTCGCCGGCGATGTTGCCGAGTGCGTCGGCGACCAGGAAGGTGTCGCCGTGCTTCAGCGCGAACATGCGCAGCGGCACGCGCCGGGCCGAGGCATCGGGCGGCGGCGCGGGATCCGGAACGGGCTCTTCCGGAACGAGCTCGGGCCGGCTCACTCGGCGGCCAGCAGGGCTGGGGGCATGCTGTCGCCGGCCAGGCGGCCATACAGCTCGAGATAGCGCTCGGCCATCACCCGGCTGGAGAAGCAGCGCTCGAAGGTCGCGCGGATCTCGCTACGGTCCAGCTCCGGCAGGCGCCCGACCGCCGCCACCGCCTCTTCCATCGACCGGACGATGAAGCCGCTCAAGCCATGGTCGATCACCTCCGGCACCGAGCCGCAATCCCAGGCGATCACCGGCGTGCCGCAGGCCATGGCCTCGATCATCACCAGGCCGAAGGGCTCGGGCCAATCGATCGGGAAGATCAGCCCGGCGGCGTTGCCGAGGAACTCGGCCTTGGCGTCGTCGCCGATCTCGCCGATGAACTCGACCAGCGGGTCGGACAGCAGCGGCTCGATCGCCTCCTTGAAATAGATCCGGTCCGCATCGTCGACCTTGGCGGCGATGCGCAGGCGCTGGCCGGAGCGGCGGGCGATCTCGATCGCCCGGTCCGGCCGCTTCTCCGGCGAGATCCGGCCGAGGAAGGCGAGATAGTCGCCCTTCGGCGCGGGCGCCGGGTGGAACAACTCCTCCGCCAGCCCGTGATGCACCGTCGCCGCCCAGTTGGCGTCGGCCAGCGGCAGGCGCTGGGAGTCCGAGATCGAGACCAGCGGATAATCCGGAAAGCGGCGATAGGCTTCCGGCAGGTCCTTCAGGTCCAGCCGGCCGTGCAGGGTGGTCACGGTGCGGTGGGCGATCGCCTCGAACAGCGGGAAATGGATCAGGTCGACATGGAAATGGAGGATGTCGAACGCCTCCGCCCGGCACCGCAGCTCGTGCAGCATCGACAGATGCGCGGCGTAGTCGGATTTCAACGGGCTGGGGTCGAGGCGGAAGGCCTGGTCGCGCACCGGCACCAGCGTGGCCCGCGTGTGGGCGTCGGCGCTGGAGAACAGCGTCACGTCATGGCCGAGGTCGACCAGCGCATCGGACAGATGGGCGACGATCCGCTCCGTGCCGCCATACAGCCGGGGCGGCACCGCTTCGTAGAGGGGAGCGATCTGGGCGATCTTCATCATCGAACCTGCGGCTATGACTGCGGACCGGCGCCTGCCGCGGTGGGATGCACGGCGCGGCGCAGCGCCGCGACGGCCGGCGCCGGCTTGCGTGACGTGCCAACGCGATCGGGCGGATACGCCTCGCGCAGTGCCTCGGAGACGAAGGTGTTGACGAAATCGGCGGAGGCGTCCGGATGGGTCCGGCGGAACACGTCGAGCGCCTTCTCGCACGCGGCCCATTCGTCCGCCCCGGCCTCGCGGCTGGAACGATAGGCAGCGACAACTCTTGCGCTGGTGGATGATGCAGAACCGGTCATGCTGGTCCTTTCTCTTCCAGGGGCGGCCCCGTCGCCGGGGCATGCTGATCGCGAGCGTCGCCGAGCGCCGCTTCGAACCTGAAGGCGCCCTGCCGTCCCGCTCGCATGGATGAGGTCGACGCGCTTTCCAACCGGTGTGGGGCGATCTTGTTCCGAGGCTGCGATGAATTTCTCGCCAGGACGGCCGCTGCCAAAAAAAATTCGCCAGGCTGTCGAATCTCGTCGGCACCATACGTCCTAGGATCGGAGCCGGCACCTTCAGCCGGTCCGAGGCCACAATCCAGGAGAGGAACGCCGCCATGCAACCCGCTTCCCAGGCGATCAAGCCCTACCTGTTCTTCGACGGGCGCTGCGACGAAGCGCTCGAATTCTACACCCGTGCCCTCGGCGCCAAGGTCGAGCAGGTGTTCCGCTTCAAGGACGCGCCGCCACCGCCGCCGGATGCGCAGCCGCAGGAGGGCTGCGGCCCGATGACGCCCGACATGGCCGAGAAGGTGATGCATGCCTGCGTCACCATCCGCGGCACGACGCTGTTCGTCTCCGACGGCATGTGCCAGGGCAAGGCGGAGTTCAAAGGTGTCTCCCTGGCGCTGGAGATGCCGACCGACGCCGAAGCCGAGGCGGCCTTCGCCGCCTTGGGCGATGGAGGCCAGGTGCAGATGCCCATGGGCCCGGCCTTCTTCGCCTCGCGCTTCGGCATGGTGGCCGACCGCTTCGGCGTGTCCTGGATGGTGACCTCCCCGGCCCCGGCGCCGGCGGCCTGACCGGAGGGCGGGGACGGCGCCGCGGCGTCCTCCCCATCCCTGTCCATCGACACCGGGCGGCAGGGTTGTCGTCCGCGGGCGTTGACGCCCCCATGCCAGCCGGTCTAGTCCGGGCGGCGAACGGGCCAGCCTGCCCGTTCGCCGAGGCTTCGGTTGCCCCTGCGCGGCTCCGGGCCATGTCATTCCGGAACAGAACGCTTGGAGTCCCCATGAGCCAGGAAGCAAACGGCGATCCCGGCCTGCTTCTCTTCACCTCCCTGTGCATCGGCCTGCGCGACTGGGCACAGACCGGCTCGGGTCCGGTGCCGCGGCAGCGGCTCAACTGGAAGCATGCCACCGACCTGCTGCGGCAGGGCCGCGACGAGGAGGCCGAGGCGGAGATGCGGCGGAACGACCCGCTGACCCCCGCCGAGGAGGACGAGGCCCGCCGCTTCGACCTTCGCGCCTTCGACAAGGCGCTGGTGGCCGCCAATGACGAGCGCGGCTGGATCGAGTAGCCCTTTTCCGCCTGCGCAAGCGGCGGGCCGCCCGCTAGACTGCCTGCCAAACGGCAAGGCGGATGGGGAGGCGCGCCATGGGACCGAGCTATGTCAGCGGCATCGCCGATGCACCGCTGCTGGGCGAGACCATCGGCCAGGCGCTGGACCGCACCGCCGCGCGCTGGCCCGACCGGCCGGCGCTGATCGATCGGGCCCAGGGCATCCGCTGGAGTTGGCGCGACCTCGCCGACCGCGCCGATTCCTTCGCCGCCGGCCTGCTGGGCCTCGGCCTGCAGCCCGGCGACCGCATCGGCATCTGGTCGCTGAACCGGGCGGAATGGGCGCTGACCCAGTTCGCCGCCGCCAAGGCCGGGCTGATCCTGGTGACGGTCAACCCGGCCTACCGGCTGCATGAGCTGGAATACGCCCTGAACCTGGTCGGCTGCGCCGCCCTGGTCACCGCCACCGCGTTCAAGACCAGCGACTATCTCGGCATGCTCAACACCCTGGCGCCCGAGCTCGCGGGGTCCGAGCCGGGCCGGCTGCAGGCGGCGAAGCTGCCGGCGCTGCGCAGCGTCATCCAGATCGGCGGGATGGCGCCCGGCACCATCCCCTTCGACAGCGTCTCCGGCCTCGGCGGCGCTTCGGAGCGGGAGCGGCTGGCGCAGCTGGCCGGCACGCTGCAATTCGACGACCCGGCCAACATCCAGTTCACCAGCGGCACCACCGGCTCGCCCAAGGGCGTGACCCTCAGCCACCACAACATCCTGAACAACGGCTATTTCGTCGGTCGCGGCTTGGCGCTCAGCGAGCAAAACCGGATCTGCATCCCGGTGCCGCTGTATCACTGCTTCGGCATGGTCATGGGCAACCTGGCCGCCGTCACCAGCGGTGCCGCCATGGTCTATCCCGGCGAGGGCTTCGACCCGCTGGCCACCCTGGCGACGGTGGCGGAGGAGCGCTGCACCGCGCTCTACGGCGTGCCGACCATGTTCATCGCCATGCTCGACCATCCGCGCTTCGCCGAATTCGACCTCGGCAGCCTGCGCACCGGCATCATGGCCGGCTCCGCCTGCCCGATCGAGCTGATGAAGCGGGTGGTCGGGCAGATGAACATCGGCGAGATCACCATCTGCTATGGCATGACCGAGACCAGCCCGGTCAGCTTCCAGAGCGCGGTCGACGACACGCTGGAGCGGCGGGTGTCGACCGTAGGCCGGATCCACCCGCATCTCGAAGTGAAGATCGTCGACCCGGAAGGCCGGATCGTGCCGCGCGGCGAGCGTGGCGAGCTGTGCACCCGCGGCTATTCGGTGATGCGCGGCTATTGGGACCAGCCGGACAGGACGGCGGAGGTGGTGGACGCCGCCGGCTGGATGCATTCCGGCGACCTGGCGGTGCTCGATGCCGAGGGCTTCTGCAATATCGTCGGCCGGATCAAGGACCTGGTGATCCGCGGCGGCGAGAACGTCTATCCGCGCGAGGTCGAGGAGTACCTGTACCGCCACCCGAAGATCCAGGACGTGCAGGTGTTCGGCGTGCCCGACCCGAAATACGGCGAGGAGCTGTGCGCCTGGATCCGCATCCGCGAGGGCGAAGCCCTGACGGCCGAGGAGGTGCGCGGCTTCTGCGAGGGCCAGATCGCGCACCAGAAGATCCCGCGCTACGTCCGCTTCGTCGACGCTTTCCCGATGACCGTGACCGGCAAGATCCAGAAATTCCGCATGCGCCAGGCGATGGAGGAGGAACTGGGGCTGAAGGCGGCGGAAACGGCGTGAGGCTGCCCGCCCGGCTGCAGTTCCGGCCGGCGCGAACCCCCTCCCCCTACCCCCTCCCGCAGGGGGAGGGGGGACTGGGTGGTGCGGGATGAGAGGACGATCTCGAAGCTGAAAATCAGTGTCCCCCCTCCCCTCGCGGGAGGGGGTTAGGGGGAGGGGGTTGTCGAGTGGAGAGAGCCGACCCCTAGCCCACCCGCGGCACCCGCCCCTCGATCGGATAGGCCGGGTCGTTGTAGCCCGGGCTCGACGGATGCCCGGTGACCACCAGCCGGTCGACCAGCGCCTCATCCTCCGCCGTGAAGGCATAGTCCAGCGCGCCGAGATAATCCGTCCATTGCTCCTCGGTCCGCGGCCCGGCGATCGGGGCGGTGACGATGCGGTTGTTCAGCAGCCAGGCCACCGCGAACTGGCCAGGCGTGATGCCTCGTCCCCGCGCATGCTCCGCCAGCTCGGCCGCGATCGCCAGGCTCTCCGGCCGCCATTCGGTCTCCAGGATGCGCTTGTCCTGCCGGCCGGCGCGGGTGTCCTCGCCCGGCTTCGACCCCGGCGCGTATTTGCCGGTCAGCACGCCGCGGGCCAGCGGGCTGTAGGGCACCACGCCGAGCCCGAAATAAGCGCAGGCCGCCAGGTGCTCGGTCTCCGGCATCCGGTTCAAGAGGTTGTAATAGGGCTGGCTGACCACCGGCCGCTCGATCCCGGCCTGGTCGCACAGCCGGCAGATCTCCGCCACCCGCCAGGACCGGTAGTTCGAGACCCCGAAATACCGGATCTTGCCCTGGCGGATCAGGTCGGCCAGCGCCGACACCGTCTCCTCCAGCGGCGTGGTTGCGTCCTCCTTGTGCAGATAGAGGATGTCGACCGTGTCGGTGCCCAGGCGGCGCAGGCTGTCCTCCACCGCGATGAAGGCGCGGCGGCGCGACAGGCCGCGGTCGTTCGGGCCGTCGCCGGTCGGGTTCGCCAGCTTGGTCGCCAGCACCCACCAGTTGCGATGGGTGGCGATCGCCCGGCCGACGATCTCCTCCGACCTGCCGCCGGTGTAGACATCGGCGGTGTCGATGAAGTTGATCCCCGCCTCCCGCGCATGGTCGGTGATGCGGGTCGCGGTCGGCTCATCGGTCGGGCCGCCGAACATCATGGTGCCGAGGCACAGCGGCGACACCTTCAGCCCGCTGCGCCCGAGGTTGCGATAGTCCATCGGCCTTCTCCTGTCTGCGTGACCCTTCCGGACTCCCCCAACCCGTCATTCCCGCGAAAGCGGGATCTCGTAGCGTTCAGACCGGACAAGAGATTCCCGCTTTCGCGGGAATGACGACTAGGGGATGAGTCGCTGTTGGTACACCACTCCTCGGGACACGATCGACTCTCATCCGCCGGCGAGGCTGGCCGCTTGACATGGCGGGAGCCCCCCTCGAAGGTGAAACACCCTGAATTCGACCTGAGAGGCTCATTCTGCGTCGGTCCCGCCTCCATAGCGGCCTTTCGCAGGTCTTCCTGCTGCTGTTCGCCCTGCTGGCGATCCTGGCGCCGACCGTCGACGCGCCGCTCACCGGCAGCGAATTCGGGATCTATCTCTCGGAGCCCGACGATCCGCAGGGCGACCCCGCGGTGCTCGTCAGCGCCACGCTCAGCGTCGCCGAAGACCCCGAGGAGGAAGCAGACCAGGACGACGCCACCGTCCTCGTCCTGGCCGGACCTCCCTGCGCCGCGGAGGCCGGATATCGGGCGACCGATGCCTGGCATCCCTCCGTGCCTCGCCCGTCGGCGCATCCCTGCACAGGTCCTCCGATCCTCTGAAGCGATGGCGGTCCGGCGCGCCCTCGGGTGCGCCGGACCGCCTCGTCCGCGACACCCCGCGCCCTGCGGCCATCAAGAGCCGCACGCCGGTCGGGACGTCGCGCATGCCGCCCCTGCGGCACGCCTTCGGAGTCAGTTTCAATGGAAAGTCTCGGCCCCGAGCTGCTCAAGCTCGTGCAGATCATCTGGATCAACATCATCCTGTCCGGCGACAATGCCGTCGTCATCGCCATGGCCTGCCGCGGCCTGCCGCCGGACAAGCAGCGTCCCGGCATGGTGCTGGGGGCCCTTGTCGCGGTCGTCCTGCGCATCGTCTTCACCGTCGTCGTCGCCGCGCTGCTCTCGACGCCGTTCCTGAAGATCGTCGGCGGCTGCCTGCTGCTGTGGATCGCCGTCAAGCTGGTGCTCGGCGAGGACGAGGACAGCGGCGGCGTGGTGCAGCAGACCGCCCGGCTCTGGCACGCGATCCGCACCGTCGCGATCGCCGATGCGGTGATGAGCCTCGACAATGTCCTGGCCATCGCCGCCGTGGCGAAGGATTCCGCCGCGCTGCTCATCACCGGCCTGATCATCTCGGTGCCGCTCATCGTCGCCGGCTCGGCGGTCATCATGGCGCTGCTCAGCCGTCTGCCGATCCTGGTCTGGGCCGGAGCCGCGCTGCTGGGCTGGGTCGCCGGCGACATGCTCGTGTCCGACCCGTGGCTGGCCAGGACCCTCGGCGAAGAGCTCAGCCGGCGCATCGAACTCCCCGCCGCCGCGATCGGCGCGGTCTTCGTGGTGGCGCTCGGCTATGTCCTCAGCCGCCGCGCCGCCCGGCACAAGACCCTGGAGCAGGAAGCCTGATGCCGGGGGCCGGCCGGGCCCATGCTCTGGACCTGGCCGGAATAGGCGTGGCTTCGTCTTCGTTCCGGGGCGAGGTGGGTGCCCCCGGTCGGGAGCAGGCGAGCGCCTTTCCGGTCGAGACGCTGCGAGATCTCTGGGGAAGTCACGCCTCTTCTCCCGGCATCACGCCGCCGCATCGGCCTTGCCGGTCGCCAGGAAAGCGTCCAGCACCGCGATGTCCCGCTTCTCCCCGGCGACATCGGCGGCCAGCCGCTCATACAGCCCGGCCATGCCCTCGTAGATCAGGCGCGCCGGGTCGTCGCGGCCGAGGAAATCGGCGATCTCGCGCATCTCGGCGACCCAGCGATAGGCCTTGGCGTACATGTCCGGCACCGACCGCTCGAACTTCGCCAGCAGCTGCGGCTGGCTGTCCGCCAGCTCGGCATGCAATGCCGGGCCGGCGCCGGCCCGGCCCGCGGCCAGGATCATGGCGGCGGCCAGACCGGTCAGGCCCTTGTTGATGCCGGCATAGCTCATCTTCAGCGCCGAGGCGGCCCCGACCGGCCCGTCCAGCACGCGGATGCGCAGGCCGAGCTCGCCGAGCACGCCGAGCCGTGCCGCTTCCGGCCCCGCCAGGTACAGCACCGGCCCGGACCCTCCGGGTCCGCCGGGCGCGGGCGGCCCGCCGATGATGCCGCCATCGGCGAAGCCGGCGCCGGTCGGCGCGATGACCGCGGCGATCGCCTGCACGGTCTCGACATTGACGGCGTTGCAGTCGACATAGACCGGCTTGCGCAGCGCGTCGCGCAGGGCCGGCGCCAGCCGCCCGGCCAGGGCCATGGCCTCGCCGGGCGGCACGATCGACAGGATGATGTCGGCCGCGGCGATCGCGGCCTCGTCGGCCGGCTGCATGCCGGCGGCCTGGGCCCGGGCCCGAGTCGCGGCGCTGCGGCCGTCGAGCAGGGTCGGCACGGTCGCGCCATGGTCGGTCAGGCGACGGGCGATGCCGCTGCCCATCGCTCCGGGGGCGATGACGGCGATGGTCGGTTTCATCGGATGTCCTCCGCTCTGCCGGCGGCCGCCCCTTCCTGGCCCCGGCCGGAGGATCATGGCGCGATCCGCAGGGCCCGTGAACCCTCAGCCGGCAGGAACGACCAGCGGCAGGACCTGCGCGGCGGACAGCGGCGTCATCTCCAGGGTCGAGAACCCCGGCATGTCCGGGTCGGCGACGGTGTCGAGCTGCATCAGCTCCACCTGGTTCCGCGCGATCGGCGGACTCGGCAGCTGCTCCGCGACCAGGGCCAGCACCTGCCAGGCCGGGAAAGGCACCGGCAGCAGAAGCGGCCGGCGGCCGACATGCCGGGCGACGAGTTCGATCAGCTCGAGATAGCGATAGATGGCCCCGCCGCCGAGCTCATAGGTGACGCCGCCCTGCCCCGCCATCGCCCGGACGATCGCCGCCGCGACATCCTCGACATAGGCCGGCTGCAGCCGGGTCCGGCCGCCGCCGAACAGCGGAAAGACCGGCGCCCGACGCAGCATCCGGGCCAGCGGCACCAGGAAGGTGTCGTCCGGCCCCACCATGGCGGCCGGCCGGATCAGGATCGCCGCCGGAAAAGCCGCGCGCACCGCCTGCTCGCCTTCGCCGCGGCTGCGGATATAGGGCGAGCGCGAGGCAGGGTCCGCGCCGATGCCGGAGAGATGAACCAGGGTCGCCACGCCGGCCCGCTGCGCCTCCCGCGCAATCCGGGCGGCGGCGTCGACATGGATGGCGCGGAAGGTCGCCACGCCACGCTCGACATAGAGGCTGACGGCGTTGACCACGGCCTGGGCGCCGGCGACGACCGCTGCCACCGAGCGGTCGTCGGTCACATCCGCCTGAACCGGCTCGACCGTGCCGTCGCCGGCGCGCGATGGATCACCGCCGGGATGCCGCGATGCCGCCCGGACGGGGAAGCCCTGCTCCGCCAGCTGCCGCACCACGCGCCGGCCGAGAAAGCCGGTGCCGCCGAACACCGTGACCAGCGGTTTGATCATCGGGCGCTCAGCCGCAAATCGTCACCGCGGGCCGCCGACATAGGAGCGGACGCGCGGCCGGCTGCGGCCGACGTCGCGGCGCCAGACCGAATCATCCTCATTGGCCGCGGCCAGCGGCACCACCGGCCCGGCCCAGCCGCCGGCGCGCCAGCGGTCCTCGCGCGCATCCATGTCGACCGTGCCCTCGTCGTCCAGGATGTCGAGCACGCGGTCGTGCTCCGCATCCGTGACCTGGACCGAGACCAGATAGCTGCCGCGGCGCAGGTGCTCGCCATAGGTGAAGCGCTCGTCGTCGGGGAAGAACAGGCCGCGGAGCGACTCCAGGATCCCAAGGCCCTGCTTCGGCGTGGGCACCTCCTCGTTCCAGACGTCGGGATCGCCCTTGGGGTCGATCTCGTCGCCCGGGACCAGGCGGACCCGGTCCTTCGGGATGCGGGCCTCGATCAGCCGCTCGACCGCATCCTCCGCGTCCTTGCGGGATTGAAACAGCGCGGTGACGTTCCATTGACGGGCTTGCTGCATCGCATCGTCTCCTCGGGCAGCCCCTCCGCCGAGGAAACGGGACGCGGCGCCCCGCCGTTCCGCGCCCCTACCCCCGCCGGAAGCGCAGCACCCGGCTGCGGTTAAGCGCAACGCGGACGGTGTCGCCCTCGAAGGCCAGGCCGATCCGCTGCGGCCAGGGCGCGTCGCGGCCTTCGGCCAGCAGCCGGCCGCCGCCCAGCGGCACCAGCGCCGCCGACGCCCGGATCGGGCCGGTGCCCATCTCCAGCCGCTCGCCGGCGATGGTGAAGCCGGCGTGGTGCTCCGGGCACAGCCATTCGCCCTGCACCCGGTCGAGCACGCCGTCCGGCGCGATCGGGCGGAAGCGGCGCGCGGCATGACCGATCTCGCCCTCCGCCGCCTCGCCGGTCCAGCGCAGCCGCATCGGGAAATGGGCCGAGAGCGAGACCGACCAGCCGTCCTCGCCGCGATACAGCGTCTCGCCGGTGCCGAGGAAGCTGGCGACCCCGTCCTTGAGCTCGAGCCACTCCGGCCCCTGCTCCGCGACGTAGAGCCCGTCCGGGATCGCGGTGCCGCGCTGCGGCAGGTCCTCGTCGAGCAGCGCCGCCATCAGAGTCATCGCGGTGCCATGCGAGACCGTGTCCTCGCGGTTGGAGACGACGGCGGCACCGACGCCGAGCTCCGGGTCCAGCAGGAAATAGGTCTTGTAGCCGAGCAGCGAGCCGCCATGCCCGACCAGCCGGCGCGCGCCGAGCCGCGACCAGGCGAGGCCCAGCCCGTAGGCGGTCGGCCGGCCGTCGGCGAGAAGGCGCGGCGCGCCGAGCCGGGCCAGCACGCCCTGCCCCGGCCCGCGATCCGCCAGCACCGCCTGCTGCCAGCGCACCAGGTCGTGCAGGCTGCCGGTCAGGCAGCCGGAGGCCGAGAGATGCTGGCCCGAGGCGGCGAGCTGCCAGGCCCCGCTGCCGTCCTTCCAATAGCCGGGTCCAAGGCCGCGGATCGGGTCGGACCAGGTCTCCGGCACGCGGAAGCCGATGCCGAGCGGCCCGGCGATGCGGTCGCGCACCAGACCGGCGAAGCCGAGGCCCCGGCGCAGCAGCGCCGCATCGACCAGCCGGTAGCCGGTGTTGGAGTAGGAGATCTCGTGCCCGGACGGGAAGTTCAGCTCGGTCAGGCGATACAGGAAGTCGAGGCTCTCCTCCCGCCCCACCGCCGCCCCCTGCGGCACGCCGAGCAGCGACAGGGTCTCGCGCAGATCCGGCAGGCCGCCGGTCATGTCGAGGGCGCGGCCGACCGTGACCGCGGCCAGGTCGCCGCGCAGCCCCGGCAGCAGCCGGCCCAGCGGATCGTCCAGGCCGATGCCGTCGCCCTTGGTCGCCTGGGGGCACAGTGCCAGCGCCGCAAAGACATGCTTGGTGACCGAGGCGTAGCGCACCACGGTGTCGCCGGAAAAGGCGTTGCCGCCGGCCAGGCTGTCGACCCCGCCGCAGGCCTCGGCCCGGATGTCCCGCGCGTCGAACACGGCGACGCCGCCGCCCGGCTCGCCCGGTCCCCAGGCCGCGGCGATTCCGGCCGCCGCCTCCGCCGCCGCCGACCAGCGCAGCTCCGCCATCATCCCCTCCCGTCTTCGCCGGATTCGGCCTGCGCCGTCCGATCACACCCCGTTATAGGCAGGATCATTGGTTTTGGCTTCCTCGATCGGCGATCCGTTCCTACGCTCGGCGGCGAGTCGAAAAGGGGAGGACCGACGTGCCGGACGCCGATCGCGAGGCGCTGTACCGCAAGGTCAGCCTGCGCCTGATCCCCTTCATGATCCTGCTCTACCTGGTCAGCTTCCTCGACCGGGTGAATGTCGGCTTCGCCGCCCTGACCATGAACGCTGATCTCGGCATCACGCCCTATGTCTTCGGCTGGGGCGCCGGGATCTTCTTCTTCGGCTACTTCCTGTTCGAGGTGCCGAGCAACGTGATCCTGGAGAAGGTCGGGGCGCGGCTATGGATCTGCCGGATCATGGTCACCTGGGGGTTGATCTCGGCCGCCATGGCCTTCGTCCAGGGGATCTGGGGCTACACCATCCTGCGCTTCCTGCTCGGCGCCGCCGAGGCCGGGTTCCTGCCGGGCATGATCCTGTACCTGACCTACTGGTTCCCGGCGGCGCGGCGGGCCCGCTTCGTCGCCCTGTTCATGGCCGCGGTGCCGCTGGCCAGCGCCATAGGCGCGCCGGTCTCCGGCATCATCCTCGACGCCACCCATCTGTGGTTCGGGCTGAAGGGCTGGCAGTGGCTGTTCATCATCGAGGGGCTGCCGGCCTGCCTGCTCGGCCTGCTGGTCCTGGTGTGGCTGCCGGACGGCCCGGCGAAGGCGCGCTGGCTCGACGATTCCGAGCGCGCCGCCATCGCCGCCGACCTGGCCCGCGACCGCGCCGCCGCGCCGCATCCGCCGCTGCACGACCTGTGGCCGGCGCTGGCCGATCCGCGGGTGCTGCTGCTCGGCCTGGTCTATTTCGGCATCGTCATCGGGCTCTACGGCATCGGGCTGTGGCTGCCGCAGATCGTCAAGGGCATGGGCTTCACCACCCTCCAGACCGGCTGGATCATCGCCCTGCCCTATCTGGTCAGCGCCGGCGCCATGCTGGCCTGGGGCCGGCACAGCGACCGCACCGGCGAGCGCGTGCTGCATGTCGCCCTGCCGGCCCTGGTCAGCGCCATCGGCTTCGCCGCCAGCATCGCCACCTCGTCGAACGTGCTGTCGCTGGTCTGCCTCGGCGTCGCCGCGGTCGGCATCTACGCCACGCTCGGGCCATTCTGGACCATGCCGCCGGCGTTCCTCGGCGGCACCGCCGCGGCCGGCGGCATCGCCCTGATCAACTCGATCGGCAATCTCGGCGGCTTCGTCGGGCCCTATGCGGTCGGCTGGATCAAGGACTCGACCGGCAGCTTCACCGCCGGCATGGCCCTGCTGGCCGCCAGCCTGGCCGCCGCCGCCGCGATCGCCCTGCTGATGGCGCGGCACCTGCGCGCCGCGCCACCGGCATCCGCCCGCGGGCGCTCGGCCGGCTAGCCGACCGTGTTGATGATCTCGCGATAGGCCGCTTCCGGGAACGCCTTCAGCGTCTTGGTCCGAACGAAGCCCTGGCGGCCCGTCATCAAGGTGAAGCGGGCCGCGACGGCATCGTCCGGCGCATCGTAGACGAGCACGAAGTCGTGCTCGCCCATGGTCATGTAGAAGGCCTTGAACTGGCCACCCATCTCCTGGAGCAGAGATTTGGCCGCGTCGAGCCGCTTGGGCGAATCGGCAACGGCACGGATCCCGGACTCGGTCCAGTTGCCGAGCAAGACGTAGGTTGTCATGGTTGCACTCCCTGTCCGGCACCGGGAGGCGCTTGACCTGGAGCCTGGGCCCCGCGGGCCGGCATCGAATACTAGCACCGCCGGCGAGTGGCACGCAGAGGGCTATAGGGTGTAGGCGGCTTGCCATTTCCCGGCCCAGCCTTTATTCCCAACCGGGCATTTCTATCGTGGAATTCGTCCAGACCCAGATGAATGCCTCCGAACACATCGACTATCTGAAGACCATCAACCAGACCTTCCACGAGCAGATCAAGATCGCCGACCAGAAGGCGGCCTACATCTTCACCTTCCTGATCGCGCTGGTGGCGTGGTCGCCGGAGATGCGGTCGGTCTTCACCTGGACCAGGACCGTCCCGTTCCCCTCGGCGAAGTGGATCCTGTGCCTGGCCCTCGTCGTCGCCCTGGCCGCCGGGCTGGTCTGCGTCGCGCTGGTGCTGCTGCCGCGCAAGCGCAACGGCGGCGCCTGCCTGTACTGGGCGGCCTGGCCCCAGGCCGGAGAGCGCCTGGACCACGCCTCCCGCCGCACCGAGCCCGGCTTCATCGCCGCGGAATACACCGCCAACGCCCGCAACCTGGCGGCGATCTGCCAGGCCAAGTACCGCTATGTCGCCTGGGCGTTCCGATGCCTGGCCGTGGTCATCCTCTGCTATGTGCTGCTGATGGCGGCCGGCTAGAGATACTTCCCCTCCATGATCGCCAGCGTGTAGTCGCGATAGCTCATGCCAAGCTCCTCGGCCCGGGCCAGGCGGCGCAGCGCCACCTCGCGCGGCGGCGTCTTCCACGCGGCGGCATGCGCCTTCTTCCAGCAGAAGCGGCGCCAGGACGGCGCGGAATCCGGATGCTCCTCCTCCAGCGGCGGACCGCCATTGTGGCCGAGGCCGAACAGGAGCTGCGATGGCATCGAATCTCTCATATCCGGGATGATATCTCTAAATCGAGAGAGTGCCAGAGCCAAAATCCCATGCGGCCGTCATGGCGCGAGACCCGAACGGCGGGGCGTGGCCATCCAGGCATCGCCGGGCGCGCATGTTTGGGTGAGGACATCCGGTTCTGGGCAGCCCACCTGCTCCTGGCGACCGTCCGCAAAGCGCGATGTCCGACCATCGGGCTCCGTGCTCCGAAGCGGACATGACCGGATTCGACCCCAAGCGGTCGATCGCCGACAGCGATCCACCATGGGCAGCGTGGGTACAAGGCTAAGCGCCGGTTGGCCGGGCTGCAGAATCCTACGATGCTGAAGGACACCAACGAAAGAGCCGTTTGATGCCGACGCGCCCAATGTGGAAGCCAAAATGGGGTCAAGCCTGCCCGTGCGCTTCCGGGAGGAAGTTTAAGGATTGCTGCTGGCAGCGCCTGCCAGGGTTCGACATCGGTAAGGCTTATACGCGAGCAGTGAGGGATACACAGTTGCAGCGCGCGCTCCTTGCAGCGCGGGCGGATATCACGCAGTACACGATCTGGCACAAGTCGAATACGGCGCCCATCATCGCAACCGGTGGTGCGGCGCTGAAGCTTCTTCGCATCGACGTGAACGCGCTCGGCGCTTATGTAGACAGGCTCTTCTCGCTGTATGTACGCCTGGGGCTGTGGAAGGAGTGGCCCGCCGCGCTCGAACTGCTCCGCACAAACATTCTGCACCCATGGTGGCAGAGGAAGATCGCCTACTATCGCGCGCTGTATCATCTCGCACCCGATGGCGACCGGACGGAAGCCCGGCGGGAGTTGGCGAAAGCAGGTCCAATCACTAGTGACGAAGAGGACATCGACCTTCTCCACATCTATGTCGACCTTGAGTTCGACGATCAGCCGTTCGCAGCGCGCATCGCAATACTGGACCGTATCCTCGCCCTCGGCGATGAGCGGCATAACCAATTGCAGTACCGTGGCGGCAAAGCGATCCAGTATTTCCTGATCGGTGACGCAACAACAGCCGAGACGCTGTTGTCTGAAGTCATAGACATGGTGCGTCAGACAGAAGCGAATGAGCCGATCGAGGGGTACGAGAGGCTTCTCTATGGTAGGCTCTTGCAGTTACTCGGAATCCTGAAGCGCAACAACAACATGCTGAAAGAGTCAGCAGCGAATTTTCATGCATTGCTGCTCAAGGATGGTCTGGATAAGGGGAGCAAGGCGGCTATTTACCACGAGATAGGTGACAGCTATCGGTATGCTGGAGAGTGGGATCTCGCGGAGCGCGCCTATCGCGATGCAATTGCCCTAGGTGCCTCGGACCTTGACAAGATTCATGTCGCGGAGTGTCGGCTCTACCGTGGACAAGTCGAGACTGCAGTTGAGGAAATCGATGCCGTCGCGAGAGCGGGGCTCTCACGTCATGAGTTTGAAGACTTCGTGTTCGCGTACGCAGCGATCGCAATTTGGTCCGGCAAACCGGAACGACTGAAAGAAGCGAAATCTTTGCTTCAGAACCTCAGAACGGTCGAGCCGATGTTTAACGAACGTCGCCTCAGTCTCTTGGTGCGCGTGACAGAAACTATGGCGAGTGGCAATGCCTCGACTGCAGCCAAATCTGACAGCACCCCCGAGGGCGGAATAGCAACTGTTTCCAGCTTTTTCGAGCTCAAACCCAATATCGCTGGCATCGGCATCAATTTCAACGCGATCATCGACTACTTCATGCGAAAGAAAAAGCCGAAGGACGAGTCATAATGACCAAGCACCTCTCTTTCTGGAGGCCGTCCGATCATCGCCAATATCAACAACCACTGCCAGAGTTTCCGCTTCCCGCCCATCTCGGCCGGCCTGACCAGACTGATCGCGCCCAAAGCGGCCGCAGGGCAGCCATTGCCTGAACACTCGCACATAGGCCTCGGGACCGGGATCAACAACGATCCGAGCGTTCCGCATGCCGTGTCTGATTTCGGGCAAGATTGGATCGCCGGATATGTCCGCTTCGGAGAAGCCGGCAAAGCCAGCGACCGCCCGCATCGAGCCGAATCCGGCCGGCGACAGGCGGCGTGTTGAACCAGCCCCACCGCCTCAGTCCGGCGGGACCGCGCCCGCCCCTTCTGAACACGATGGCCGGCGGCGCCCATGCTGATGATACCGGCTTCCGACGGTTTCGCTTGACTCTATGTTCCCTATTTGTTCTAATGCAGGAATGGTCAAGCGCACCATCAATGCCGGGACTCCCTCCGCCGCTTCGCCGGCCACGGATGACGCTGCTGAGGACGCCGCGATGCTGTCCCGCATGGCCGTTCGCGCCGAGGATCTGGCCGCGGCCTTCCACGCTCAAGGCATCGCCGCCCTCAAGGCCGGCGATCTCGACCGCGCCGGACAGGCCGAGACCCGCTTCAACAGCCTGTTCCTCGGCATTCGCCGCGCCGTCGCGCTCAAGGCCAGTCTGCGCCGGCAGCGCGAGGAGACGCGGCATAAGGCCGACACCCACAAGGACCGGCGGCAGGATGACAAGGACCGGCGGCGCCATGATGTCGCCCGAGGCCTGTCCCAGGCCATCGCCGTCGTCAGCCCCGAGTTCCATGAGCGGTTCACCGCCGATCTCTGGGAACGGCTGACCGAGAACGACCGCATCGACGCCGATCTCGCCGACACCGCCCTGCCGGTCGAGGCCCTGATCCGCCGCCTGGGCCGCCTGATCGGCCTCGCCGACAGCGCCATCGCCTATGGCCTCGACCCGGCCCTGGCCAAGGCCAGGGCCGATCGGGCCGCCGCCCAGGCGGCGTGGGGCCCTGCCGCCGCAGCGGCCGGCGACGATGACGATGACGACGCCCCGGACAACACGGAGGACGCGGAGGAGGAGACCGGCGCCGAATCCGCGCAGTATTGCAGCGTCCCTGCCGTCGATCTCGGCCTCCCTGGGGACGAGTCCTGCCAGGTCAGGGTCGACACCGGCGAAGTCTTCGATGACGACGGCAACCTCGTCATGACCCTGCCCGTGCCCGACACCCCATGGCGGCCCGGCGCCGCCGACTTCGCCAGAGTGGCCAGGATTGCGCGCCCCGCGAGCACTCCGCCCCCCGGCCCCCCGCCGCCGGTCGAGCTCGATCCGGAGGAAGCCGAGTTCCTGAGGCAGGCCGCCTATGCCAAGCAGCACAGCGGCATCACGCTGATCATGCCGCCCGCCCTGAAAGCGCGTCTGGAGCAGCGGCGGCGTGAGGGTGAGGCGGCCGGCGGCGGTTCCGGGAGCCGGAACCCAACCGGCAGGAGACAGTGAGCCCCGGACGCGTTTCAGGCGACGGCGCTGGATGCAATGTTGCAGCGCGATTGACAGAAATCCGCCGGGCCTTATCCTGAACCCAACAACTCGATAGTCTTCTTGCCCGACGGGCAGGAGCGGCAATGAAGCCCCATCCGCAGGCCGGCGACGGCAGGCGATGGGGCTTTCTGCGTTCAGGGACAGGCGGCACGTGCGGACGAGCTACGCGATCGGTCTTCTCTATTCGACCACCGGCCCCTATGGCGCGATCGGGCGCGAGGCGCTGGACGGCGCCGTGATGGCGCTGGAGGAGGTCAATGCCGACGACGCCTTCGGCTTCACCCTCGCCCCCGTCGCCGCCAACCCTGAAGGCGTGATCGACCGCTACCACACGCTGTGCGAGGCGGCGATCCGCGAGGGCGGCTGCCGCCAGATCGTCGGCACCATCACCTCGCTGTCGCGCAAGGAGGTGCTGCCGACGATCGAGAAGCACGACGCGCTGCTGTGGTACATCTGCCCCTATGAGGGCTTCGAGAGCAGCGAGGCCGTGATCTACACCGGCGCCGCCCCGAACCAGCACATCGTGCCGCTGTTCCAGCATGTGCTGCCGCGCTGGGGCACCCGCGCCGCCCTGCTGGGTTCGAACTACATCTGGGGCTGGGAGGTCAACCGTGTCGCGCGCGAGCTGATCGGCGCCTGCGGCGGCGAGGTGCTGGCCGAGCGCTACCTGCCGATCGGCAGCGAGGATGTCGGAAGGCTGGTCCAGGAGGTGCGGGAGAAACGGCCGGACTTCATCCTGAACAACCTGATCGGCCCGTCGAGCTATGCCTTCTTCCAGGCCTATCGCGAGCTGGCCGACAGCGACCCGGCCTTCGGACCCGACCACTGCCCGATCGTCAGTTGCAACCTGACGGAATGCGAGCTGGGGCTGATCGGCCCCGCCGGCATCGGCCATCTCAGCAGCGCGATCTATTTCGAGGGTGTCGACACCGCCGAGAACCGGGCTTTCCGCGACCGGGTGCGGCAGCGCTTCGGCGCCGCGCGGCGCTGCTCGGCCTTCCTCGCCGGCGGCTATGCCGCGGTGCGGATGCTGGCCGAGGCGATCCGCGAGGCCGGCACCGACGCGCCGGAGGCGCTGCGGCCGGTGCTGCACGCCCGTCGCTTCGCCACCCCGCTGGGGCCGCTCGGCATCGACCCGCGCACCAACCACGCGGCGCTGACGCCCTGCCTCGGCCGGATCGGGGCCGCCGGCGGCTTCGAGATCCTCGACCGCGCCGCGGCGCCGGTGGCGCCGGACCCGTATCTGGTCGAGTTCGACGCAGCCGCCCTGGCCCGGCGTGTGCTGAAGCCCGGCGCCGCCCCGCGGCTGAAGCGAGTGAAGTGAGCATGCGCCGCGTCCCCACCCCCAACTTCCGCGGCCGCAGCGCCGTGGTGCTGCACCGGCCGCACGCCGCCGCCGATGCCGTGCTGCGCCAGCTCGAGCGGCTGGGCATCGCCGCGCGGCCAGCCTGGCCGGCGCTGGTCGCGGCCGACACGGCCGCCGACTTCGTGCTGTTCGATGCCGACACCGCCCATGACGGGCAGTTCCCCTGGCCGGCCGGTTCGCCGCCGATGCCGCTGGTCGCCCTGATCGGGTCGGAAGCGCCGGGCCGGCTGGACTGGGTGCTGGCCCAGGGCGCCACCGCCCATCTGCTGAAGCCGGTCGCCTCGGGCGGCGTGTTCAGCGCCCTCGTCATCGCCGAGCACGGCTTCGCCGAGCGCCGCGACCGCGAGGCCCGGATCGCCGACCTGGAGACCCGGCTGCGGCTGCGGCCGGTGGTGGTGCGCGCCATCCTGACCCTGATGGCGCAGCGCCGCCTAAGCGAGGCCGACGCCTTCCGCGAGATCCGCAGCGCCGCGATGCAGAGCCGGCGCAGCATCGAGGAGCATTGCCTCGACCTCGCCGCCGGCACGACGGACCCGGCCGCCGGCCGGCGCGGAGGCTGACCGTGGCGATCCTGAGCCAGCTCCTGCGCCGCAAGCTCGCCTTGTTCGGACTCCTGGTCATCCTGGTGGTGGTGGCCGCGGCTCTGCTCGCGCCCTGGATCGTGCCTTTCTCACCGGACGAGCAGCTGTTCGACGGGCTGACTCTGGAGGGCGCCCCGCTGCCCCCGGATGGCCGGTTCTGGATGGGCACCGACCTCCTGGGCCGGGACATGTTCTCGCGCCTGGTCTACGGCGCCCAGACCTCGCTGATCATCGGCGTGGTCGCCAATGGCGCGGCGGTGCTGATCGGCACCTTCTTCGGCGTCGTCGCCGGTTTCTTCGGCGGCTGGCTGGGCGCCGTGATGATGCGCTTCACCGACCTGATGATGGCCTTCCCGGCGCTGCTGCTGGCGATCGTGCTGGCCGCGATCTTCCGGCCGTCGCTGTGGATCGTGGCGCTGGTGATCGCCATGGTGAACTGGGTGCAGATCGCCCGCATCATCTACACCGAGACCCGGTCGATCGCGGAGCGCGACTTCATCGAGGCGGAATGGGGCCTCGGCGCCTCCCGCGCCCGCATCCTGCTGCGCCACGTGCTGCCGCATCTGCTGTCCACCACCATCGTCTGGGGCACGCTCGGCATCGCCACCACGGTGCTGCTGGAAGCCACCCTCTCCTTCCTGGGCATCGGGGTGCAGCCGCCGACGCCGAGCTGGGGCAACATCATCTTCGAGAACCAGACCTATTTCTCGACCGCGCCCTGGCTGGTGTTCATCCCCGGCGCCGCCATCATCCTGCTGGCCCTGGCCTTCAACCTGGTCGGCGACGCGCTGCGCGACATCCTCGACCCGACGCAGAAGGGCCGGCACTGATGGGCGCCTATCTGCTCCGCCGCCTGGCCCAGGCCGTGTTGATCCTGCTCGGGGTCAGCCTGGTCACCTTCGTGCTGTTGTACCTGCTGCCGGCCGACCCGGCGCGGCAGATCGCCGGCCGCAGCGCGACGCCGGAGGTGGTCGCCAACATCCGTGCCCAGCTCGGCCTCGACCGGCCGTTCCACGAACAGTATCTGCGCTATCTCGGCGCGCTGCTGCAGGGCGACCTCGGCCGCTCCTACCTGCAGAAGACCGAGGTGGCGACGCTGATCATGAGCCGCCTGCCGGCCAGCCTGCTGCTGATGGCCGGCGCCATCCTGTGCGAGCTGGTGCTGGGCCTGACCATGGGAGTGGTCGCGGCGCTGCGGCGGAACACCGGCGCCGACCATGCGCTGATGCTGACCTCCTTCATCGGCGTCTCCGCGCCGCAATTCGTGGTCGGCATGCTGCTGCTCTACGTCTTCGCCTGGCAGCTGGCCTGGTTCCCGCTCGGCGGCTATGGCGGCTTCTCGCACCTAGTGCTGCCCTCGCTCACGCTCGGGCTGCTCGGCGCGGGCTGGTATTCGCGGATGATGCGGTCGGCGATGCTGGACGTGCTGCGCCAGGACTACATGCGCACCGCCCGGGCCAAGGGCTTGAGCGCCTGGCGCGTTGTGCTCGCGCATGCGCTGCCGAATGCGCTGCTGCCGATCATCGCCATGATCGGCATCGACATCGGCCTGTTCATGAGCGGCATCGTCGTCGTCGAATCCGTGTTCGGCTGGCCCGGCATCGGCCAGCTGACCTGGCAGGCGATCCAGCGCGTCGACATCCCGATCATCATGGGTGTGACGCTGGTCTCCGCCGTCGCCATCGTGCTGGGCAACCTGCTGGCCGACCTGGTCGCCCCGTTCATCGACCCGAGGATCAAGCTGCGGTGACGGACAACCCGCACCGAACCAAGAGGAGGTTTCATGCTGAAGTCCATGCTTCTTGCCGGCGCCGCCGCCCTGACCCTGGCCTTCGCCACGCCGGCGATGGCCCAGGACATCAAGCAGGGCGGCACCATGACGGTCACCTACAAGGACGACGTCACCACCCTCGATCCTGCCATCGGCTATGACTGGCAGAACTGGTCGATGATCAAGAGCCTGTTCGACGGGCTGATGGACTACAAGCCCGGCACCACCGAGCTGGTGCCCGACCTGGCCGAGAGCTTCGAGGTCTCGGCCGACGGCCTGACCTACACCTTCAAGCTGCGGCACGGGGTCAAGTTCCACAACGGCCGCGAGCTGAAGGCCGCCGACGTCAAATACTCGCTGGACCGCGTGGTGCAGCCGGAGACGCAGAGCCCCGGCGCCGGCTTCTTCGATTCGATCCAGGGTTTCGCCGACGTCTCCGGCGGCAAGGCCAAGGAGCTGAGCGGCGTCACCACGCCCGACGACTACACCGTCGTCTTCCGCCTGACCCGGCCGGACGCGCCCTTCCTGCACAAGATGGCGCTGAACTTCTCGCACGTCGTGCCCAAGGAGGAGGTCGAGAAATACGGCGCCGATTTCGGCAAGCACCCGGTCGGCACCGGCGCCTTCAAGATGACGGAGTGGCCGCTGGGCCAGCGCATCGTGTTCGAGCGCAACCCGGACTATTTCCAGAAGGGCCTGCCGCATCTCGACAAGATCGTGTTCGAGGTCGGGCAGGAGCCGGTGGTGGCGCTGCTGCGGCTGCAGCGCGGCGAGGTCGACATCGCCGGCGACGGCATCCCGCCGGCCAAGTTCCTCGAGGTGACGCAGGACCCCGCCTACAAGGACCTGATCATCCAGGGCAGCCAGCTGCACACCGGCTACATCACCATGAACGTCAAGGCCAAGCCCTTCGACGATGTGCGGGTGCGCCAGGCCGTCAACATGGCGATCAACAAGGACCGCATCATCCGCATCATCAACGGCCGCGCCAAGCCGGCGAACCAGCCGCTGCCGCCGTCGATGCCGGGCTACGCCGCCGACTACAAGGGCTATGCCTATGACGTCGCCGGCGCCAAGAAGCTGATGGCCGACGCCGGACTGGCCGATGGCTTCACCACCGACCTCTACGTCGCCAACACCGACCCGCAGCCGCGCATCGCCCAGGCGATCCAGCAGGACCTAGCCCAGATCGGCATCAAGGCCGAGATCAAGGCCCTGGCCCAGGCCAACGTCATCGCCGCCGGCGGCGACGAGAAGCAGTCGACCATGATCTGGTCGGGCGGCATGGCCTGGATCGCCGACTTCCCGGACCCGTCCAACTTCTACGGCCCGATCCTGGGCTGCGGCGGCGCGGTGCCCGGCGGCTGGAACTGGTCCTGGTACTGCAACGCGGATCTCGACAAGCGCGCGGCCGAGGCGGATTCGATCGCCGACCCGGCCAAGGCCGCCGAGCGCGAGGCCAAGTGGCGCGATATCTTCCTCGACATCATGAAGGACGCGCCCTGGGCCCCGGTGTTCAACGAGCAGCGCTACACCATCCGGTCCGAGCGGATGGGCGGCGCCGACGCCCTGTTCGTCGACCCGGTCCACATCCCGGTCAACTACGACAACGTGTACGCCAAAGATGCCCAGTAAGCCGCACCACCACCACACCATCCACGGCGCGCACCACCATTTCGGCTGGAACCGCGACTTCCCGCCGGTGGCCACGGTCGCGCCGGGGACGACGCTGGAGTTCGACTGCCTGGACGCCGCGGGCGGCCAGCTCAGCGCCTCCAGCACCGTCGCCGACGTGGCCACGCTCGACTTCGGCAAGGTCAACCCGGTCACCGGGCCGATCCTGGTCGACGGGGCCGAGCCGGGCGACGCGCTGAAGATCACGCTGGACCAGTACGCGCCCTCGGGCTTCGGCTGGACCGCCAACATTCCCGGCTTCGGGCTGCTGGCGGACCAGTTCAAGGACCCGGCGCTGCATCTCTGGCGCTACCAGGCCGACACGCCGGCCCTGTTCTCGACCCTGGCGAAGGTGCCGCTGAAGCCCTTCGCCGGCACCATCGGGGTGGCGCCGGCCGAGCCCGGGCTGCATTCGGTGGTGCCGCCGCGGCGGGTCGGCGGCAATCTCGATATCCGTGACCTGGCCGCGGGGGCGACGCTGTACCTGCCGGTCGAGGTGGCGGGGGCGCTGTTCTCGATCGGCGACACCCATGCCGCCCAAGGCGACGGCGAGGTCTGCGGCACCGCCATCGAAAGCCCGATGAAGGTGACGCTGAAGCTCGACCTGGTGAAGGGCGCCAACCTGAAGATGCCGCGCTTCACCACGCCGGGGCCGGTGACTCGCCATCTCGACGCCAAGGGCTACGAGGTGACGACCGGGGTCGGCCCCGACCTGATGGAGGGGGCGCGGATCGCGGTGGCGGAGATGGTCGAGCTCCTGTGCCGCACCCGCGGCATGGCGGCGGTCGACGCCTACATGCTGTGCTCGGTCTGCGGCGATCTCAGGATCAGCGAGATCGTCGACCAGCCGAACTGGGTGGTGTCGTTCTACTTCCCGCGCATCGTCTTCGAATGATGTCCTTCCGGAACACCTCCTTTTATCGTCATGGCGAGCCCCGAAGGGGCGTGGCCATCCAGGGCCGCTCGCACCGGCCCCTGGATGGCCACGTCGCTGCGCTCCTCGCCATGACGATGAGGGGAGTTGCGAAATCGTGACTGCGGGAAACATCCCCCTCCTCCAGGTCCGCAATCTCAGCACCCAGGTCGCGACGCCGGCGGGGCCGAAGCTGGTGGTCGAGGATCTGAGCTTCGACCTGAACCCCGGCGAGACGCTGTGCATCGCCGGGGAATCGGGCAGCGGCAAGTCGATGACCTCGCTGTCGATCATAGGGCTGCTGCCGCAGCCCATGGCCCGGGTCGCCGGCGGCCAGGTGCTGCTGGAGGGCCGGGACCTGCTGGCCCTGCCCGAGCGGCAGATGCGGCGGGTGCGCGGCGGCGAGATCGCGATGATCTTCCAGGAACCGATGACCAGCCTGAACCCGGTGATGTCGGTCGGCCGGCAGATCGCCGAGGCGATCCGTGCCCATCGCCAGGTCGACGGCGCCGGGGCCCGGCGGCTGGCCCTGGAAGCGCTGGAGGCGGTGCGCATCTCCGAGCCCGAGCGGCGGCTGCGGCAGCATCCGCATGAGCTGTCGGGCGGCATGCGCCAGCGGGTGATGATCGCCATGGCGCTGGCCTGCCGGCCCAAGCTGCTGATCGCCGACGAGCCGACCACGGCACTGGACGTCACCATCCAGGCCCAGATCCTGGAGCTGATACGCGACCTGCGGCGCCAGTTCGGCACCGCCCTGATCCTGATCACCCACGACATGGGCGTGGTCGCCGAGATGGCCGACCGGGTGGTGGTGATGAACCAGGGTCGGGTGGTCGAGAGCGGCCCGGTGGTGCCGCTGTTCGAGGCGCCGCGTCAGGACTACACAAGGGCGCTGCTGGCCGCCGTGCCGAAGCTGGGCCAGCTGGCCGGCCGCGACACGCCGCTGCGCGCCGATTCCCCCGCCCTGCCCCCGGCGGCAAACGAGCCGGTCGTGGCGGTCAAGGACCTGACCGTCCGCTTCGACATCGCCGGCGGGCTGCTGCAGCGCACGGTCAAACGGGTGCATGCCGTCGAGAACCTCTCCTTCACATTGAGCGCCGGCGAGACCCTGGCCCTGGTCGGTGAGAGCGGCTGCGGCAAGTCGACCACCGGCAAGGCGCTGATGGGCCTCGTGCCCTGGCGCGGCTCGATCCGCATCGCCGGGGCCGAGGCCGCCGGACTGGGGCCGGCCGCGCTGAAGCCGCTGCGCCGCAACATCCAGATGGTGTTCCAGGATCCCTACGCCTCGCTCGACCCGCGCATGACCGTGGGCGAGCTGGTGGCCGAGCCGCTGGTGATCCACGGCCTGGCCAGGGGCGGCGAGCTGGCCGACCGGGTCGAGTGGCTGTTCCGCCGGGTCGGGCTGGAGCCGGAGCTGCGCCACCGCCACCCGCATGAATTCTCCGGCGGCCAGCGCCAGCGCATCTGCATCGCCCGGGCGCTGAGCCTCTCGCCCAAGGCGATCGTCGCCGATGAATCCGTCTCCGCCCTCGACGTCTCGGTCCAGGCCCGGGTGCTGGACCTGCTGCACGAGCTGCAGGCCGATCTCGGCCTCGCCTATCTCTTCATCTCGCACGACATGGCGGTGGTGGAGCAGATCAGCCACCGGGTGGCGGTGATGTATCTCGGCCAGATCGTCGAGACCGGCACCCGCCGCCAGATCTTCGAGGATCCGCGCCACCCCTACACCCGGAAGCTGATGCAGGCGGTGCCGATCGCCGATCCGCGCCGCCGCCGCGACCATTTCCAGCGCCTGTCCGGCGAGGTGCCCAGCCCGGTGCGGCCGATCGGCCACACCCCGGTCCTGGTCGACCTTGCCGACATCGGCGGCGGCCACCTGGTGGCGCGGGAGGCGGCGTAGCGGGCGCCCCCGGATCACACCGTCCAGGAGAGGTCCATCCGGTCGATGCGCCGGATGCCGGAGTAGCCCCGGATCGTCGGCGCCGTCTCCAATTGGAGCTGCGGTATGGCGGCGGCCAGGGCGCCCAGGCTCTCCTCCAGCTCGATCCGCGCCAGCGCCTCGCCGATGCAGCGGTGGGCACCCGCTCCGAAGATCGGATGCACGCGCGTCGGCATGATCCGATGGATGTCGAAGATATCGGGGTCCGCATAGACCCGCTCGTCGCGCATCGCCGACATGGTAGACAATGCGCAGAGCCTCCCGGCCGGAATCTTGAAGCCGTCGACGTCGATATCCTCGGTCGTCACCCGTCCAATCGACGCCACGCTGGGCTCGTAGCGCAGGGCCTCGGCCACGGCGGCGGGGATCAGTGCGGGATCGAGGCAGACCTCGCTCCACTGCTCCCGGTGCTGCAGCAGAAGACAGACCTGCATCACGGCGGCCACCCGGGTCGTGTCCGTGCCGCCGATGATCAGGATGATGATCTGGAACAGCATCTCGATCGGCGAAAGCTCCCCGGCTTCGTCGGCCGCGGCCAGGAACGTCGACAGGAAGTCGCCGCGAGGCTGCCGGCGCCGGTCGTCGAGCAGGACCTCCACATAGCCCAGCAGGTGCCGCATGGCGTTCTCGGCCACCGGGATCTCCTCGGGCAGCACGCTGAGATTGATGAAGCGGGTCACATCATAGACATGCCGGGTGAAGGCCGGGATGTCCCGCTGCGGCAGCCCCAGGAGGTCGCTGATCACGACAGCGGGAAGCCGCGCCGCGAACTGCGCCACGAACTCGACCTGCCCGGCCGCGTACCACTCCTCGATCAGCCTCTCCGCCGTTTTCCGGATCACCGGCCGAAGCTCGGCCATGGCGCGTGCCGCGAAGGTTCGCGAGAACGGCGCCCGCCGCCGGCGATGAGCGTCGCCATTGGCCGTCAGCATCGCATATTCGAAGGCGTCGAACAGCGATCCATCGGTGACGCCGAGCATCTTCGGAAACCCGGTCCCGCTCGCCAGCAGCCGGGGATCCTTGCTGAGTCGGTCGATATCCGCCTGGCGGAGCACGAGGCAGTTCCCGGCCTGATGGGCGACGACGGGATAGTCTGCGCGATAGCGCCGGAACGTCGCGTGGGGATCGTCGCCGAACTGCTCATCCGTGAGGACCGGCATGTCGCAATGCGCGGACACGGGGATTGCAGGGGACTGGACCGGATCAGCTCGCATCGACACCTCCAAAACCTGGAGGAACCGTTGCAGGACCGGGTTACAGGGCGATGTCCGGGATGCGCTTTTATGTTGCCGCTGTCATCGACCGATGCCGGGTCCCGCCCCGGCGAGTGGCGGGACCCGGCTGTCGCCTTACTCCTTCTTCCCCTGCCAGAAGAAGTCGTTCTCCGTTCCCGGGCCCCAGACCAGGCCCTGGACATTCTTCCGCGCCGCGACCGCCTCGACCTGCTGGAACATGAAGGCGTAGGGCCCGGTGTCGCGGATCTGGCGCTGCAGGTCCGCATACATCGCCTGGCGCTTGGCGGTGTCGGTCTCCAGCACCGCGGCCTCGGTCTCCTTGGTCAGCGCGGGAATGTCCCAGGCCGTGCGCCAGGCCGTGGTCTTCATCGGCGGGTTCTCGCCGTTGTCGACATTCATGCCGAAGTTCTGGGCGTTGGTGTGCGGGTCCTGGTAGTCCGGGCCCCAGCGGCCGATCGCGGTCTGGTATTTGCGCGACCGGATCTTGCTGGTCTGCTGCTTGTCGTCCGAGGCGATGATCTGCAGCTCCACCGCCGCCTTGGCGAAGGTCGCCTGGATCGACTGCGCCATCTCCAGATAGGGCGACCCGTTCGGCACGTCGATGGTGATCTTGAAACCGTCCGGATAGCCGCCCTGGGCCAGCAGCTGCTTGGCCTTGTCGACGTCCAGCTTGAACGGCATGTCGTCGAGGGCGCCGAGGAACCCCTTGGGCAGGAAGTTCTCATGCGGCACCGCCAGGCCCTTCATGAAGCTGTCGGCCATCCCCTGGTAGTCGATCAGGGACTTCAGCGCCTGGCGCACCTCGACCTTTTTCAGCGGTTCGGTCTGGGTGTTCATCGACAGGTACCAGAGGGTGCCTCGCGGCACCTCCTGCACCGTGACGTCCGGGTTCGACTTCAGCGAGTCCAGCTGCTCGCCGGTCAGGCCGCGGGCGATGTCGACATCGCCCTTCTGCAGCAGCAGCAGCTGTGAGGTCGGATCGAGCACATGGCGGAAGAAGATCCGCTTGAAGCCCGGCTTGCCCCGCCAATAGTCGTCGAACCGGTTCATCACCAGGCTCTCATTCGGCTTCCAGCCGCCAAGCTCATAGGGGCCGGAGCCGGCGGAATGGGTGTTCAGCCACTCATGGCCGAAATCGCCGTTCTTGGCATTCGCCTCCACCACCTTGCTGTCGACCACCGAGGAGACCGTGGCGCTGAGGCAGTTCAGCACGAAGCTGGGCGCATAGGCCTTGTCGGTCTTGAACACCAGCGTCCGCGCATCCGGCGCCGTCACCATGCCGTCGACATTGTCCGCGGTCAGGCCGAACTGGCCGACGATGAAGGCCGGCGACAGGTTCAGCTTGATGGCGCGGCGGATCGAATAGGCCGCGTCCTCGGCCGTCAGCGCGTTGCCGGAGTGGAACTTGACCCCGTCGCGGATCTTGAAGCTGTAGCTCTTGCCGTCATCGGCGACGGTCCAGCTCTCGGCGATGCCGGGCAGGAAATTCGCCGGATCCTGGATGTTGTAGTAGATCAGCCGGTCATAGACCTGGTTGATGTATTCGGTGGTCGAGAACTCGAACACCTCGGCCGGGTCGAGGCTGATGATGTCGTCGATCCGGTAGGCCTGGACCAGCGTGTCCTTCGGCGTCTCGGCCCGGGCTGGCAATGCCGCGCAGCCGAGCAGGATCGCAGCGATGGCGCCGCGAAGGATTGTTCTCATTTGGATGCACCCCCTGTTTGCTGGGCAGGGCGATGGTAGGCCCGCCTCGCGGCGCCGACTAGGCGGATTCGCTCAGGCTTTGGCGCATCCGCCTATTTATTCGGAGAACGGAAGAGAGGGCCGGCCTCGACCACCTGCGGCCCCTGCCCCGGCACCGCGATCCGGGCCGACTGCGCCGGCAGCGCCGCGCCGTCCGGCAGCGCGCGGGGTTTGGTATCGAAGTTCACGGTGACCGTCGTACCGTCGCCGAAGGTCGAGCGCTGCAGCAGCCGGTCGGGCGACAGCACGGCGAAATCGGTCATCCGCCGGGTGAAGACCCGTTCGTGCAGCGGCCGGGACACCCGGTCGTAGGCGGCGATCACCGGCAGGTCGCGGTCCAGCACCGCTGCGTTCAGGTGGTAGAGCGGCGGCACGGCATAGAGCAGTTGCAGCAGCGCCGTGGTCTCGCGCTGGTCCGGGAATTTCAGTGAGCCATACTCCCAGTGATGGGTGGTGACGACGCTGTCGTGCAGCGCGATCTCGTAGAGCGGCAGGCGGAAGCGCGGATCGAAGACGACGCGCGCGACCTCCGGCTTCAGCTTGACCGGGCTGAAATAGAGCGACGGCGTCTCCGGCGGCCAGTAGTTGCCGCGGTAGAAGGGCGAGGCCTTGTCCTTCATCTCCGGCACCATCCAGGCGAAGGGCTGGGTGGTCATGCCATGGGCGAAGGCGATCTGCGGCGCGAACAGGGCTGAGCCGCCCTCGCTGCCGACCACAAGGCCGAGCGAGGCGGCGAAGGCCAGGCGGCGGCGGCGCGCCTCGGCGTCCTGCGCCTCGCTGGTCTCGCGGCCCGGCGCATAGTCGTCGAACACCAGCCCGGTGGCATCGACGTCGAGGAACAGGCTGTCCAGGCCCGCCGCCTTGGCCACCCCCGCGATCCGCTGCCGGGCGTAGGGCTCCGCCGCCACCGCGCTGGCATAGACGCCGCGGCCGGCGAAGCCGGTGACCACCTTGCCGTTTCTGTCGACATAGCCAGCGGCGGCAAGATCGGCCCCCATCTGCGCCGTCGGCCAGGTCTCGGGCAGGTCCGGCGGATGGGCGCTGCCATAGCTGTCATAGGCGCCGACGAGATAGCCGGCGGCCTTGGCAGCGGCCACCGCCCCCGGATGCCACAGCGCGTCGCGCCAGTCCTCGACGCCGAGCCAGGCGCGGGTAAGGCCGGCCTTCTGCAGCGCCGCGACGGTGTCGAGCGACAGCCCGCCGCCCCAGCGCTCGGGCGGCGCCAGCAGCGGGCCGAAGGCTTCGGTCAGAGCATTCCGGAGAGGGCCGACGGCCCAGGCGGCCTCGGCCGCGGGGTCGTGCCCGCCCGGCAGCGGCTCGACCGGCGCCATCGGCACCGCCCGGCGCAAGGCGTCGTTGACCGCGCGGGTCAGCGCCGCGCGACTGTAGGCCGAGACAAAGCCGCCGGCGCCCGCGGCGTCCTTGAACGCATCCTCGAACGCCTGGCGGCCCTCCGCATCGAACGCCCGCCACAGCCGGCCAGCCAGATGCGTGCCATCGTCCTTCTTCTGCTGCATCAGCCGGACGAAGGCGCGCCATTGCAGCACGTCCTCCGGCTTCAGCGGGCCCTTGCCCCAAAGATAGATGTGCGGGGCGCCCCCGAGCCGGGCGACATCCGGCAGCGCCGCGATCTTGTCCGTCAGCGAGACGAAGCCGCCGCCGACCTGCAGCCAGGCACGATAGGCCCTCGCCCCGGCCAGCAGGTCGGCGGGACCGGGCACGATGCGGACGACATAGGGCGCGCTTGGCGCCAGGCGGGTGAAGTCGTGCACCAGCACCGGCCGCGGCCGGCCGGAATCCTCGACGATGGCGAACCAGGTGTTGAACGGCGTCTCGACCAGCCAGGTGATCGAGCGGCCGGCCCGCAGCTCGGTCCAGAACGGCATCGACAGCTGCTCGGTCAGGCCGGCGGGCTCGTAGCGCCGGGTTAGCCATTCGAGCCATGCCGGATCGTCGGCCGGGATATAGCTGCCCTCACCGAAGGGCATGGCATAGGCGGTGATCGCGGCTGCATCGGCGGTCTGCGGCCAGGGCAGCGTCGCCGGCCGGTCGGAGCGGATCGACACGCGCAGCGCCTCGCCCTCGACCGCGGCCTCGATCGTATAGGCATCGCTGCCGGCCTCGAGCCGCCAGCTCTGGCCGGCCCGGTCCGTCACCTGCCCCGGATCCATGGCCGGGGCGGCCAGCGCCGCCTCGTTCCCGTCGGTGGGGCGGAACGACACCGCCAGCGTCGCAGGATCGATCAGGAAATCGCCGGCCGGAACTGGCAGCACCACCGGGCCGTCCGGCGCCGCCACGGCTGGTCCGGCCAGGACCGCCAGAGCCAGCGCCATGGCGCAGATGCGAACCACTCCTTCGCCGACCAGAACCGCCATGCGCCGTCGCTTTCGTCTGAAGATCGATCCGCAATGCACTCTTACAAAGAGATTTCCATCCGATCCAGATCCCGTCTCGCCGTGGCTCGGCGTTGCAATCGCCTTGCGTCCGTAACCGGAAACCGGCCCGTCGAAACCGGGCGGTAGCCGGGAAGGCTTAGGACGGCATCAGGGCCGGTCGTGATCCGGCCGGCAAGCCAGGATGTCGCACAGGATGAAGGTCATCGTCACCGCCGCGCCGCTGATCGGGCATCTGAACCCGCTGCTGGCCGCCGGACGGGTTCTCGCCGAGATGGGGCATGAGGTCGTGGGCTACGCGCCCAGTTCACTCCGCCGCAACGTCGAGGCCAACGGGCTACGGTTCCATCCGTACCCGCCCGACGCCGATATCGACGCCAGCGACCTCGACCGGATCTTTCCGGAGCGCCGGACGCTGACGCCGGGCTTTCCCGCCCGCAAGCTGGCCTGGCAGCGCGTGTTCGTCGAACGCATGGACACCGAGTATCGCGGGCTTTTGGACCTCCTCCGCGAATTCCCGGCCGACGTGATCCTGGCCGAGAGCATGACCTACTCGACCCTTCCCCTGCTGATGGGTCCGCGCGCCGGCCGCCCGGCGATCGTCCATGTCGGCGTGGTCTTCCTGCAGCTGTCGCGCGACGACAGGGCGCCGATGCTCTCGGGGTTGCCCCCGGCGGCCGATGAGGAGGAGCGCCGCGCCTATGCCCGGATGGCGGATCAGGCCAAGGCGGAGTGGTTCGATCCGATCGATCGCATCATCGGCAGCGTGCTGGCGAAGCACGGCCGGCCGCCGTTGCCGATGCCGTTCTACGATGCGATGATCCGGCTGCCGGACCTGTTCTTGCAGGCGGGAGTGCCGGAGTTGGAGTTTCCGCGCAGCGCGCTCCCGCAGTCGCTGCACTATATCGGCGCCAATCCGCCGGCCCCTGGCCTCTATCCGGTCCCGGACTGGGCAGGCGACCTGGACGACGGCCGCAAGGCCGTGCTGGTGACCCAGGGGACCGTCGCCAACTCCGACCTCGAGCGGCTGATCGGCCCGACCCTCAGGGCCTTGGCCGGCGAACCGGACCTGGTCGTGGTCGCCACGACGGGCGGCCGGCCGGTGGAGGCGCTGGGCCCGCTGCCGGGGAATGCCCGTGTCGCGCAGTTCCTGCCCTATGACTGGCTGATGCCGAAGCTGGACCTGCTGGTCACCAATGGCGGCTACGGCGCGGTCACCCAGGCGCTGAGCCTCGGCGTCCCCCTGGTCCAGGCCGGAACGACCGAGGACAAGCGCGAGGTGGCGGCGCGCATCGCCTGGTCCGGCGTGGGCGTGGCGCTGGGCACCAACGAGCCGACCGTGCCCCAGATCCGGGCAGCGGTGCGGCAGGTCCTGGACACGCCCTCCTTCAGCGCCAGAGCCGGGGCGATGGCCCGGGAGTTCGAGGCGCATGACCTGCGTCGCACGATCGTGCCGTTGCTGGAGGGGCTGACGCGTCAGGCACGACCGCATCCGACTGAGGATCGGCTCTCAGCCCTTTGAATCAGCGGATGGTTCCAAGCTCACCTGAAGACCTTCCAAGACCGGCGCGGGGATCCCGGCCAGGGTCGCGGGACGCGTCCTGGCGAATGGGCCGAGGGAGAGGCCGGCAAAGGTCTCGACCATCCGGCGGCGCAGCCAGGGCAGCCGCGTCGATGGATGGAAGGTCCGGTCGCGGAAGGCCCCGATCCAGCGGCTGTCGGACTGGAAGGCCGGGGTCAGCAACGCGCTCATGCGCTGGTAGAAGCGGATGTGCCGCCGGCGCCGCGCGGCATAGGCGGCCAGGGCCGCGGGGATGTCCGGCGCGGCCGCCAGCGCATCGGCCAGGGCGGCGCCGTCCAGCATCGCCATGGTCACGCCGGCGCCGAGCTGCGGGCTGGTCGAATGGGCGGCGTCGCCGATGAAGGCGATGCGGTCGCCGAAGGGCTGGCGCAGCGTCGCCTGGGCGTAGCGGGCGAGCGTCAACTGGGCCGGGTCGGTGATGCCGGCGATCACCGGCTCGATCTCGGGCCAGAGGTCGAGGACCCGGCGCCGCCACGCCCCGATCCCCGCCGCCACCAGGACCGGATGCTCCGCCACCCTGAGGCTCCAGAACAGGATGGCGCGCGGGACGTCGTCGCCCGGCACCCGCCCGACCGGCAGCAGGCCCAGCATCTCGCGCGCTGAGCGGAAGCGCTGCTCCAGCCGGTCGAGCCGCAACCCCGCGGCCGGCACCGTCGCCCAGACCGCGCCATAGGCATAGGGACGCGGCCGGACGGGGGCGCGGGCGAGCGGGCGCAACGCCGAGCCGCTGCCGGTGGCGTCGACCACCAGGTCGACCGCGGGCAGGCGGCGGCCGGCGGTGGTGACCGGCACGGGGCGCCCCTTCGCATCGGCCGCCAGCGCGGCGATCTCGACCCCGGTCTCGACCGGGATGCGGCGCGCGGCGGCGGCCTGCCACAGCACTTCGAAGATCGCGGCGCGGTGGATCGCCAGGCCGTGCAGCGCCGGATCGAGCGTCGCGTAGCTCAGATCGAACACCACCCGGCCCGAGGGCTCGGAGCGGGCATAGAGCCCGTCGATGCGCTGGCCGTACGCCAGGGCGGCGTCGAGCGCGCCGATCCGGCCCAGCGCGGCCAAGCCGGCGGGCTGCAGCATCAGCCCGGCGCCGATCGGCCGCGGCTCGGCGAAGCGCTCGAGCAGCCGTACCCGGTGCCCGGCATCGTGCAGGAAGCAGGCGGCGGCCAGCCCGGCCGGGCCGCAGCCGCAGACGGCGATCGACAGCGGGTCGGTCACGATGGGGCTATTCGTTCTCCAGCGCCGCCCGGGCGGCCTGCAGCTTCTCACTGATCCCCGGCTCGACCTTCGGATAGGCCAGGTCCAGCCCGTCCATGGCATCGACGATCGCAGCGGCAACGGCCAGCCGGGTGAACCATTTGCTGTCGGCGGGGATGACGTGCCAGGGCGCGTGCGGCGCGGAAGTCGCCCGGATCGTCTCCTCATAGGCCTTCATGTAGTCGGGCCAGAGCTGCCGCTCCGCCACGTCGCTGGGCTGGAACTTCCAATGCTTGTCCGGCTCGTTCAGCCGGTCGAGGAAGCGCTGCTTCTGCTCCTCGCGCGAGACGTTCAGGAAGAACTTCAGGACCAGCGTGCCGTTGCGGGCCAGGTAGCGCTCGAAGGCGCTGATGTCCTCGAACCGCTCCTTCCAGATCTTCTTGGTCACCAGCTTCGGCGGCAGGCGCTGGTTCCCCAGCACGCCGGAATGGACCCGGACGACCAGCACCTCCTCGTAATAGGAGCGGTTGAAGATGCCGATCCGGCCGCGCTCCGGCAGGTGGCGTGTGGTGCGCCACATGAAGTCGTGGTCCAGCTCCTCCGCCGAGGGCTGCTTGAAGGCGGTGACCTGGCAGCCCTGCGGGTTGATCCCGGACATCACGTGCTTGATCGTGCTGTCCTTGCCGGCCGCATCCATCGCCTGGAAGATCAGCAGCACCGACCAGTGGTCCTGGGCGTAGAGCTTGTCCTGCATCTCGGCCAGCTTGGCAACGCTCTCGGCCAGCGCCTCCTGCGCCACTTCCTTGTCGTCCAGCCAGGCGGTGTCCGCCGGGTCCCAGTCCTTCAAGTGGAAACCGTCGCCGTCCTCGATCCGGTACCGCTTCGCCAGCTTGTCCAGCTCGACCATCCTGCCCTCCCCGATCGATGCGCCTTCGCTCCGATGCATGATGATCGATGCAGCAATTTCACCGGTCTGGCAAATCGGAGATGATGCCGCGCCTTCCGCAGCGAGGACCGCATGGCCCGGCACGTCCATTTCCTCACCCATCCCGACGTGCTGATCGACCCGGCGGTGCCGGTACCGGACTGGCCGTTGTCGGAGCGTGGCCGCGACCGGATGCGGGCGGTGCTGGACCAGCCCTGGATCGCAGGGATCGGCAGCCTGTTCTGCAGCACCGAGCGCAAGGCCCGGGACGGCGCGGCCATCCTGGCCGAGGCCCTGGGCCTGCCGGTGACGGAACTGGTGGAACTCGGAGAAAATGACCGCTCTTCAACTGGCTATCTGCCGAAGCTCGAGTTCGAAGCCATGGCCGACGCCTTCTTCGCAAGGCCGCAGGAGAGCGTGCACGGCTGGGAGCGCGCCGCCGACGCCCAGCGCCGCATCGTTGCCGCGCTGGACGAAGTCCTGCGCCGGGCGCCCGAAGGTGACATCGCCATCGTCTCGCATGGCGGCGTCGGGGCGCTGCTGCTGTGCCACCTGCAGGGCCAGCCGATCAGCCGCGCCGCGGATCAGCCCGCGGGCCAGGGCGGCCATTTTTATAGCTTCACGGCAGGGGACCGACGCCTGCTGCACGGGTGGCGCAGCATCGACCGGTCGTGACCACCGCGACGGAACCCTGAACCTGCCCCGTGGAGTGTTCATGCCACTCAGGCATGACTTCGCACACAGGCATCAAATGATTTCGAAGTTCACCCGCACCGTCCTGCTCGCGGCCACCGTGGTCGTCGCCGTGCCGGCCACCTTCGCTGGGGCGCAGGCCTATGATGGCCACCAGCGCCGGGAGACGCTGCAGCACCGGCAGCACGCGGCCTGCGGCCACATCCACTCCCACAAGGCGCGCAATAGCTGCGAGGCCCGCGTGGCCCATGATTGGCGGCGGGACCACCATCACCACTGACCGCTGACCTGAACCGGAACGAGCTCCCGCCACCGTGTGGCGGGAGCTCTATATTGCTTAATATCAGATTGTTATCAGACATATCTAAAGTCATCTCTTCGATCCGATCCAACCCGCTGTTGCGTTCGGCGGGCCGCGGTGCGATGACGCCGGCATGATTGCCGCGCCGACCCCAGCCCCGACCGACGCCGAGATTCTGGCCCGCTTGCTGTATCGCGACGGGCTGATGCTGATCCTCGACAAGCCGGCCGGGCTGCCGGTGCATGCCGGGCCCAAGGGCGGGCCGGTGCTGGACCATCATCTCGACGCGCTGCGCTTCGGCCTGCCGCACCCGCCCGCCCTCGCCCACCGGCTCGACAAGGATACCAGCGGCTGCCTGGTGCTGGGCCGGCACCGCAAGGCGACGGCGACGCTGGGCGAGCTGTTCGCCTCCGGCCGGGTGGCGAAGACCTACTGGGCGGTGGTCGAGGGCGGCCCGGCCGAGGATGAGGGCCGCATCGACCTGCCGCTGGCCAAGCGGTCGGCGCAGCGCGGCTGGTGGATGAAGGTCGACCCCGCCGGCCAGCCGGCGCAGAGCGAGTTCCGCGTGCTGGGCCGCGCCGGGGGCCTGGCCTGGTTGGAGCTGCGGCCGCTCACCGGGCGCACCCACCAGTTGCGGCTGCACTGCTCCGCCTCCGGCTTCCCGATCCTGGGCGACGCGATCTACGGCACCGCCGGCCGCGGCCCGGAGGCGCCGCCGCTGCATCTGCACGCCCGCGCCGTGTCGGTGCCCCTCTACCCGAAGAAGCCGCCGATCGCTGCCGAGGCGCCGCCGCCGCCGCATCTCGCCGAGACCCTGCGGCGCTTCGGCGCCGGCACGGCCGCCTGACCGCCGCGGTTGCGGCCGACACATCGCCCGCCGGTTCCGAGTCGCCCGGCTCTGTCGCTTGCTCGACGCCTCTCGAGGATGTCCGCGCCAGGACTCGGCGGGACCACCCTGCCACCGGCACCGGCGGAGAAAGCTTTGCAAACCGGCTGGGACAGGAGCAATTGGGACACAACAAATGGCGGCTCACGCCTCTGGGAACCACAACCTGTTGCATATCCGGATCGAACCGGGTTCAATGGTCATGAACCCCTGTGTTGACGGCCGGATCGCGCCCGGCTACGCCCCTGACCGTGACAACAGCAGCCCGCACCCGCCCCGCCATCCGCTTCCGTGGTCGTTCCTTCATGGCGCTCGTCCTGGCGCCGGAACCGCCGATCACGGACTGGCTCACCGAACTCGACGCCCAGATCCAGCGTTCGCCTGCGTTCTTCCAGGGCCGCCCCGTCGTGGTCGACCTGTCGGCCCTGCCGATGCGCAAGCAGGACCTGTCGGCGCTGATCGAAGATCTGCAGCAGCGCGACATCCGCCTGATCGGGATCGAAGGCGCCGATCCGGCCTGGCTCGGCTCCGAGGCCTGGGGTCTGCCGCCGCTGATGACCGGCAGCCGCCCGGCCGGGATGATCGAGGTGCCGGACGGCGCCCAGGCCGCTGTGCCGGCCGCCGAGGCGCGCCCCGCCGCCTCGCTGCTGCTGGACCGGCCGGTGCGCTCCGGCCAGTCGGTGATCTTCCCCGAGGGCGACGTCACGGTCGTCGGGTCGGTCGCCTCGGGCGCCGAGATCATCGCCGGCGGGTCGATCCACGTCTACGGCACGCTGCGCGGCCGGGCGATCGCGGGATCCACCGGCAACGGCGGCGCCCGGATCTTCTGCCGCAAGCTGGAGGCCGAGCTGCTGGCCATCGACGGTCTCTATAAGACCGCGGACGACATGGAGCCGAAGCTGCGCGGCAAGACCGTGCAGGCTTGGCTCGACGGCGACGCCATGGTTCTGGCAGTCCTGGACTGAGACAAAAGAGGAGAGCGGCAAGTATGGCCAAGGTCTTGGTCGTGACATCCGGAAAAGGCGGGGTCGGGAAGACGACCTCCACCGCAGCGCTGGGCGCGGCCTTGGCCCAGAGCGGGCAGAACGTCGTCGTCGTCGACTTCGATGTCGGCCTGCGCAATCTCGACCTGGTGATGGGGTCGGAGCGCCGGGTCGTGTTCGACCTGATCAACGTGGTCCAGGGCGACGCCAAGCTGCCGCAGGCGCTGATCCGCGACAAGCGGGTCGATACCCTGTCCCTGCTGGCCGCGTCGCAGACCCGCGACAAGGACGCCCTGACCATGGAGGGCGTGTCGCGCGTCATCGGCGAGCTGAAGGAGAAGTTCGACTGGGTGATCTGCGACAGCCCGGCCGGCATCGAGAAGGGCGCGGTCCTGGCCATGCGCCACGCCGACATGGCGGTGGTGGTGACCAACCCCGAGGTCTCCTCGGTCCGTGACTCCGACCGGATCATCGGCCTGCTCGATTCCAAGACCGAGCGCGCGGAGAAGGGCGAGCGGGTCGAGAAGCACCTGCTGCTGACCCGCTACGACCCGGCGAGGGCCGAGCGCGGCGAGATGCTGAAGACCGAGGACGTGCTGGAGATCCTGTCGATCCCGCTGCTTGGCATCATCCCGGAGAGCGAAGAGGTGCTGAAGGCCTCGAACATGGGCGCGCCGGTCACCCTCAACGCCCCGTTGAGCGCCCCGGCCCGGGCCTATTCCGACGCGGCGAAGCGCCTGAGGGGCGAGACCCTGCAGATGACGGTGCCCAGCGACAAGAAGGGGATCTTCGCCAAGCTGTTCGGCCGGAGGGTCGCATGAGCCTGTTCAGCTTCTTCACCAAGCGCAACTCCGCCCCCGTGGCGCGGGAGCGGCTGCAGATCCTGCTGGCGCATGAGCGGTCGGTGATCGGCGGCCGGTCCGACCTGATCGCGACGCTGCAGGAGGAGATCCTGGCGGTGATCGCCAAGCACATCGCAGTCGACCGCGAGAAGGTGCAGGTCAAGCTCGACCGCGGCGATGCCGTGTCGACGCTCGAAGTCGATATCGAGATCCCGACTCCCTCGGGCCCGGCCCGGATCGCCGCGCGGGGCTGAGCGAAGCCGGTCTCACCCAGAGGGGGCAATGCGGAATGCCCCGGTGAGACGCCGTCCCGGCTCAGCCGGCCGGCCTCCTCCCCGAAGCAGCCTCCACGGTCTCAACCCTTCACCGCCTCGATGGTGAGGCTGAGCGGCAGGTTCGGCCGGTCCGCCGGCATCCGCCACAGCCTGTCCGTCCCCGGCACCAGGCACGGCCACATCTGCCAGGCGGCGGCATCGTGCTCGCGCAGGGCCGTCAGCCGCAGTCCGGCCGCCAGCAGCGCACCGACGACTGCGCCGAGTGGATGGTCCCATTCGACCGAGCGGGTGTGGTTGAAGACGGCGCCACGGTCGGCGTAGCTGCCCTGGCCCTCGAACTCGATCGGCGCGTCGCGGAAATAGGCGTAGCTCGGCACCAGCGGCGCGTCCGCGCCGGCCTGGTCCAACGCCCGCGCCGCCGGGTGGCCGTCGAGGAAGTAAAGCCGACCGCCGGGCTTCAGAAGCGCCGCCACCACCTGCGCCCAGCGGGCGATGTCGGGCAGCCAGATGATCGTGCCCCAGCTGGTGAAGACGAGGTCGTGGCGGCCCTCGCCGAGCAGCCGCGGCGCATCGTAGAGGTCGCCCTCGACGAACTCGGCGCTGCTGCCGGTCTCGGCTGCGAGCGCCCGGGCCGCGCCGATCGCGTTGGCGGAGAAGTCGAGGCCGGTGACCTGCGCGCCACGTCGCGCAAGGTACATCGTGTCCATGCCGAAATGACACTGCAGATGGGCCACGCGCAGCCCGGCGATGTCGCCGATCTCCGCCGCCTCGATCGGCCCCAGATCGGTCTCGCCACGGCGGAAGCCGTCGACATTGTAGAAGGCGGAGCGGAGATGCACCGCCACCCGCTCGTCCCAATGGGCCCGGTTGGCGGCAACGCCCTCTTGCATCGGTTCCCTCCCCTCGCCGGCTGCATTGTCCGGGCGACGGTTCTATCACAAGAAGGGACAGGACGTAGGTTGGCTTCGCCGATGGCGAACCCGACACAGTTCCGGGATCGGCGACGTTGGGCTCGCTGTGGCGAACCCCACCTACGGCGGCTGCTTTACCCCGACACGCGGCGCGCCGGCATCGCCGACATGCCGTCGACGGCGCGGAGCATGCCGGCATAGAGCATCCGGGTCACCCGGGCCGAGGTCAGGACCGCGTCGATCTCAGCCGCATCGTCGAGCGCCGGCAGCGCCGCGGCCAGCGTCCGTACATGCCCCTCCCGCGCCTCGACGCGGTTGCGCAGAAAGCTGAGCGCCCGGCGGATGCCGGCGATCCGCGCCGTCCGCAGCAGGCCATCGACGGCCGTCCCGGCGCAGGTGGCGGCGAGGTACTCGAGCAGATAGGCGATGCCCAGGAAGCCGGCGGGATGGTCGCTACGGCCGAGAAACCGCAGCCAGCAGATCCAGGCCTGGGTCGGCGGCGCCGGCATCGAGGTGACCACATCCGCCCGGCTGAAGCCCAGCGCCTCCAGATCGTCCAGCACCCGGAGGTCCAGCCCCGCCACCTCCCCTGCCTTCTCCTGCAGCAGCAGGGCCAGCGGCATGTGCCGGCCGTGGTCCAGCATCCGCTCGGCCGCCAGCGCCAGGGTCGGCTGCAGCGCATGCTGGCAGTGATAGGCCTCGCGCAGGGTGTTCGCGTAGGTCGCGATCCCGGCCGAGCCGTCCAGCAGGCTGCGGGCGCTGCGGGTCTGCCGCACCGCCACGACCATGGCCACAGCCTCGGCATGAAGCACATCGAAGAACGTCGCGCCCATTCCGCACCACCATTTTCAGGATACGAACAAATCATAAACACTATTTTATACCGAAGACAATACTATTTTGGGTGGTACGCCCCTCCGGCCTGCCCGTCGCCGCTGCGCTTGCCCCGCGCACCGCGCAACGATACGAATGCCGCCCATCAGCGCCTTCGGCGCTCAAAGTTCTCCGGAGTTGTGTTTCATGGAGCTGCACGATCTGATCCGCAGCCTCGGGCTGGATCCCGACGCCCTGGCCGGCGGCACGCTGGTCGTCCGGTCGCCGGTCGACGGCGCCGAGATCGCCCGCCTGCACGAGAATACCGAGGCCGATGCCGACGCCGCGATCGAGCGCGCGTCGAACGCCTTCCTGAACTGGCGCACCGTGCCAGGCCCGCGCCGCGGCGAGCTGGTGCGCCTGTTCGGCGAGGAGCTGCGCGCCCACAAGGCCGAGCTGGGTCGGCTGGTCTCGATCGAGGCCGGCAAGATCCTGCAGGAAGGCCTGGGCGAAGTGCAGGAGATGATCGACATCTGCGACTTCGCGGTCGGCCTCTCCCGCCAGCTCTACGGCCTGACCATCGCCTCGGAGCGGCCGGGCCACCGCATGGCCGAGACCTGGCATCCGCTGGGCCCGGTCGGCGTCATCTCGGCCTTCAACTTCCCGGTCGCGGTGTGGTCCTGGAACGCGGCGCTGGCCTTCGTCTGCGGCAATCCGGTGATCTGGAAGCCGTCGGAGAAGACGCCGGTGACGGCGCTGGCCACCATGGCGATCTTCCGCAAGGCAGCCGAGCGCTTCGGCGGCGTGCCGGACGGCCTGGCCGAGATCCTGATCGGCGGCCGCGCCATCGGCGAGGCGCTGGTCGACAGCCCGAAGGTGCCGCTGATCTCGGCCACCGGGTCGACCCGGATGGGCCGCGAGGTCGGGCCGCGCGTCGCCCAGCGCCTGGGCCGATCGCTGCTCGAGCTCGGCGGCAACAACGCCATGATCGTCTGCCCGTCGGCCGATCTCGACATGGCGGTCCGCGCCATCCTGTTCGGCGCCGTCGGCACCGCCGGCCAGCGCTGCACGTCGCTGCGCCGGCTGTTCGTGCATGACAGCGTCTACGACAAGCTGGTCCCGGCGCTGAAGCAGGCCTATGGCGCCGTGCGCATCGGCAGCCCGCTGGAGCAGGGCACGCTGGTCGGGCCGCTGATCGACCAGGCCGCCTTCGACGGCATGCAGAAGGCGCTGGCGGCAGCGCGCGACCAGGGCGGCACCGTCACCGGCGGCGATCAAGTGACGTCCGGCGTCCCGGCCGGCGGCTTCTACGTCAGCCCGGCGATCGCCGAGATGCCGGCGCAAAGCGACATCGTCAAGCACGAGACCTTCGCGCCGATCCTCTACGTCATGAAGTACCGGGAGTTCGGCCAGGCGCTGATGCTGCACAATGACGTGCCGCAGGGCCTGTCGTCCTGCATCTTCACCACCGATATGCGCGAGGCCGAGACCTTCCTGTCGGCGGCGGGCAGCGATTGCGGCATCGCCAATGTCAACATCGGCACCTCGGGCGCCGAGATCGGCGGCGCCTTCGGCGGCGAGAAGGAGACCGGCGGCGGGCGCGAGAGCGGCTCGGATTCCTGGAAGGCCTATATGCGCCGGCAGACCGCCACGGTGAACTACAGCCGCGAGCTGCCGTTGGCCCAGGGCATCGTCTTCGATCTGGGTTAAGCCCCGGCGCCGACGGCCAAAAATCCGACAAAACGCAGGCGGGCGGCGGTTCCTTGACGGGTCCCCGGCCGCCTGCGCTAATGCGCAACAGACGCCCGGCGACATCAGCCGGGGGACACAAACACGGGGGGATGTTCATGCATATCAGTCGTTTGGCACTGGCGGCGGGCACGGCGCTGGCGCTCTTGTCCTCGGTGGCAGTCGCCGCCGACAAGGTCACGGTCGCCGTCACCGCGATCGTCGAGCACCCGGCCCTCGACGCCGCCCGCGACGGTGTGAAGAAGGCGCTGGAGGAGGCCGGCTACAAGGACGGCGACAACCTGGTCTTCCAGTATGAATCGGCCCAGGGCAACCCGGCCACCGCCGCCCAGATCGCGCAGAAATTCGTCGGCGAGAACCCGAACGTGATCGTGCCGATCGCCACCCCCTCGGCCCAGGCCGTGGTCGCGGCGACCCAGGACATCCCGGTGGTGTTCACCGCGGTGACCGATCCGGCCGGCGCCCAGCTGGTCAAGAACCTGGAGAAGCCGGGCGGCAACGTCACCGGCATCTCCGACCTTTCGCCGCTGGCCGATCACCTGAACCTGATCAAGGAGATCGTGCCGACGGTGAAGACCATCGGCGTGCCCTACAATCCGGGCGAGGCCAATGCGGCGGCGCTGATCGCGGCGCTGCAGGAGATGGCGCCGGAGTGGAAGGTCGAGATCGTCACCGCCGCGGCCTCCAAATCGGCGGACGTCCAGGGCGCGGCGCAGAGCCTGGTCGGCAAGGTCGACGTGATCTATGTCCCGACCGACAACACCATCGTCTCGGCGCTGGAGGCGGTGATCGCGGTCGGCACCGAGAACAAGATCCCGGTGTTTTCGGGCGATACCGACAGCGTCTCCCGCGGCACCATCGCCTCGGTCGGCTTCGACTATTTCGAGGTCGGCCGCCAGACCGGCGCAGTCGTGGCCCGGGTGCTGAAGGGCGAGAAGCCCGGCGACATCGCGGTCAAGAACGCCAGCGGCACCGACCTGTTCGTGAACACGAAGTCGGCGGCGGCGATGGGCGTCACCGTCCCCGAGGCCGTGCTGAGCCGCGCCAAGAAGGTGATCAAGTAGGCTCGAACGCATAGGTTGGGTTCGCCGCGGCGAACCCAACCGACATGCACTGCCCCGAAACGGCCGGCCGGACATGACAGATCCGGCCTGAGCCCGTATATCGGGGCCTTCTCGTTTCCGCGGCCGCCGGCCGCCCGCAGGACGTGTTGATGAGTCTGTTCGCCTTCCTCGGCGCGATCGAGATCGGATTGATCTACGCCCTGGTCGCCCTCGGCGTGTTCCTCTCCTTCCGGGTGCTGAACTTCCCCGACCTGACGGTCGATGGCAGCTTTCCGCTCGGCGCCGCCGTCACCGCCACGCTGATCGTCGCCGGCATCGATCCGGTGCTGGCCACCCTGGCCGGGGCCATCGCCGGCGCGGTCGCCGGGCTGCTCACCGCCTGGCTCAATGTCCGCTTCGGCATCCTGCATCTGCTCGCCAGCATCCTCACCATGATCGCGCTGTGGTCGATCAACCTGCGGATCATGGGCAAACCGAATGTGGCGCTGATCAACCAGGACACGGTGATCGGCCTGTTCGCCTGGCTGTCGCCGGTGATCGACGGCGTCGGCCTGCCCGCCCGGGCGACGCTGAAGGTGGTGGTGCTGGCGATCATCGTCCTGATCGTCGGCCTGGCTCTCGGCCGGTTCCTGACCTCGGAGTTCGGCCTGGCCATGCGCGCCACCGGCGCCAATTCACGGATGGCGCGGGCGCAGGGCATCTCGACCAAGCTGCACATCTATGTCGGCATGGCGCTGTCGAACGCGCTGGTGGCGCTGGCCGGCGCCCTGTTCGCCCAGACCGCCGGCTTCGCCGACGTCACGGTCGGCACCGGCACCATCGTCAACGGCCTGGCCGCGGTGATCCTGGGCGAGACCATCTTCCGCACCCGCTCGATCGTGATGATGCTGCTGGCCTGCGTGGTCGGCGCCGTCCTGTACCGCATCGCCATCGCGCTGGCGCTGAACACCGGCTGGCTCGGGCTGCAATCCTCCGACCTCAACCTGGTGACCGCTGTCTTGGTCGGCATCGCGCTGATGCTGCCGGGCGTCCGCAATCCCTTGAAGACCCTGTTCCGGCGGAGCGCCTGAGATGATCCGAGTCCAGGACGTTCACGTCACCTTCGGCCGCGGCACGCCGCTCGAGAACCGCGCGCTGCGCGGCCTCGACCTGACCATCCCGACCGGCGAATTCGTCACCGTCATCGGATCGAACGGCGCCGGCAAGTCGACTTTGCTGAACGTGCTGAGCGGCGACGCGCCGGCGGAGCGCGGGAGGGTCGAGATCGACGGCATCGACGTTACCCGCTGGCCGGCGCCGAAGCGGGCCGGGCTGGTCGCCCGGGTGTTCCAGGACCCGATGGCCGGCACCTGCGAGGCGCTGTCGATCGAGGAGAACATGGCCCTGGCCTATGCAAGGGGCCGGGCCCGCGGCCTCGCCGCCTCGCTCGACGGGCCGCGCCGCGCGGTGTTCCGCGACAAGCTGGCGGTGCTGGGGCTGGGGCTGGAGAACCGGCTGGGCGATTCGATGGGCCTGCTCTCCGGCGGCCAGCGCCAGGCGGTCAGCCTGCTGATGGCGACGCTGGCCGGGATGAAGATCCTGCTCCTGGACGAGCACACCGCGGCGCTCGACCCCCGCACCGCGGATTTCGTGCTGCGGCTGACCTGCCAGATCATCGAGGAGCAGAAGCTGACGGCGCTGATGGTGACCCATTCGATGCGCCATGCCCTCGACCACGGCACCCGCACGGTGATGCTTCATGAGGGCCGGGTCGCCTTTGATGTCGCCAATGACGACCGCAGCGGCCTGGACGTGCCGGACCTGCTGCAGCTGTTCAGCAAGGTCCGCGGCGAGCAACTGGACGACGACAGCCTGCTGCTGGCCTGAAGCGGCTACTTGCTCCCGGCGTCCAGCGGCCGGCCCCAGAGCAGGTGGCGGATCACCGGCAGCAGCACGGCGATGCCGAGGCCGAGCGCCGGCCACTGCACCCAGAGGTCGTAGGGGTTCGTCATCAGGTTGATGACCAGCAGCACGGCAAGGATGACGAGCGCGCCGAGGAACCGACGGCGCAGCCGGTCGAAGATCTGGCGCCCGGAGAACGAGCCCGCCGCCACCGGAGGTGCCATTGCTCCCACCCGGTCCGCGTCCGGTCCGATCCGCAGGGCATAGACCCGCACCGGATCGGCCATGTTCTTCATGGCCTGCGGGCCGAGATCGGCAAAGCCGATCTCGATTCGCCCGCGCACCTGGTCGTAGACGGCGCCGGACAGGCAGATGCCGCCCGGCTGCGCCAGCGTCTGCAACCGCGCCGCAACGTTGACGCCGTCACCCAGCAGATCGCCGCCATTCACCACGACATCGCCGAGATTGACCCCGATGCGCAGGAGCATGCGGTCGTCCTCAAGCTGGTCCGAGGCCCAGACGCCGAGCCTGTCCTGGGCAAAGACCGCGGCCTGCACCGCCGCGAGCGCGCTGGGGAACTCGGCCAAAAGCCCGTCCCCCGCCAGGTTGAAGACGCGTCCGCCCTGCCCTTCCGTCACCGTCCGCAGGATGTCACGGGCCTGGTCCAGCCGCGCCAGCGTGCCGGTCTCGTCGCGCCCGACCAGCCGGGAGTAGCCGACGACGTCGGCGCAGAGGATGGCGGTCAGACGGCGTTCCGGCGACATGTCGGCCTCGATTCACATGGAGGCCGATCATACCCCAGCGGCTGCGAGATCGCGAGACCCAGGAACAATCAGGGAACATCGGAAGCGGCATACCCTCACCCGCCGATCGGCGAAGCAGATGATTGACCATATCGGGGAATCGCGATATTCCTGATTCATGGATCCTCTGACAGCCTTCAAGGCGCTTGCCAATCCGGTGCGGCTGAAGATTCTGGCCGGGTTGAAGGAGCCTGCCCGACATTTTCCGCCGCAGGATGAAGGCGATGTCGAGATCGATGGAGTCTGCGTCAGCAGCATCCAGGAGGGCATCGGCCTGTCGCAGTCAACGACCTCGGACTATCTCGGCATCCTGCACAAGGCCGGATTGGTCACGGTCAAGCGGCGCGGCCAGTGGACCTACTACAAACGCGACGAGGACAGCATCAGAAGGCTGGCGGAGCTGATGCGGACCGAGATCTGACTTTTTGCCTCGATGCTTCGGAATATCGCGATATCCCGAAGCATCGAGGCCTCATTCTCTCGTCCGATCGGCCGAGACGCGCGCTCTTACATCGAGAATTCTCGATTTATCGAAGGAGGAAGTCCTTGTCCCTATCCATGACAGCCGCCGTCCTGCCCCGGTTCGGCGGGCCGGAGGTGTTCGAGATCAGGCAGGTTCCGGTCCCGCCGATGGGCCCGCGCCAGTTGCGCGTCCGGGTCCGCGCCACGGCGCTGAATCCGCTCGATGGCCAGATCCGGCGCGGCGACTATGCCGACCTGCTGCCGCTGCCGGCGATCATCGGCCATGACGTTTCTGGGGTGGTCGAGGCCGTCGGCGCCGAGGTCGGGGAATTTACGCCGGGCGATGAGGTCTGGTACACGCCGAAGATCTTCGGCGGGCCCGGCTCCTATGCGGAGATGCAGGTTGCCGATGCCGAGATCGTGGCACGCAAGCCGGCGCGGCTCAGCCATCGCGAGGCGGCGAGCCTCACCCTGGTCGGCGGCACCGTCTGGGAGGCTTTCGTCACCCGCGCGCGACTGCAGTCGGGCGAGACGGTGTTGGTCCATGCCGGAGCCGGCGGCGTGGGTTCGGTCGCGATCCAGCTGGCGAAGGCGATGGGGGCACGGGTGCTGACGACCGCCCGTGCGCGCCACCATGCCTTCGTCGCGGAACTCGGCGCCGATGCGGCGATCGACCATACGCAGCAGGACTATGTCGAGGCGGTGCTGGGGCTGACCGACGGCCGCGGCGTCGACGTGCTGCTCGACACGATCGGCGGCGATGCGCTGTCGCGCGGCCCCTTTGGCCTCGCCCCGTTCGGGCGCGTCGTCTCGATCGTCGACATCGCGCAGCCGCAGAACCTGCTCGAGGCCTGGAGCCGCAACGCCACCTACCACTTTCTGTTCACGCGGCAGAACCGGGCCAAGCTCGACGGGCTGACCGTGCTGGTCGAGCGCGGGCTGGTGAAGCCGGTGATCGGCGCGACGCTGGCGCTGGAGCAGATCGCACAGGCGCATGAGCTCATGGACAACGGCTCGGCGCACGGTCTGCGCGGCAAGATCGTGATCGATGTGACGCCCTGAGCGCAGATCGGCCGCCGCGCGGCAGCGGGGCCGTCCCGCTGCCGACGTGCAGTCTCAGCCGGTCTCGCCCTGGCGCCACAGCCAGGCGGCGCCTCGGACGCCGCTGCTGTCGCCATGCCTGGCCTTCAGGATCGGCGTGGCGCATTCCCGGCCGAACACGATCGGCGGCAGGCGGCGTGGCACCTCGTCATAGAGCCGCGCGACATTCGACATGCCGCCGCCGAGCACGATGGCGTCGGGGTCCAGCAGGTTGACGACATGGGCCAGGCCGCGGGTCAGACGGCTGATGTAGCGTTCCAGGGTGGCCGTCGCTTCCGGGTCGCCGGCCTCGGCCCGCGCCACCACCTCATGGGTCGAGATCTCCTGCCCGGTCACCCGAACATGGTCCTTGCCGAAGCCGGTGCCGGAGATCCAGGTTTCGAGGCAGCCCTGCTTGCCGCAGTAGCAATCCGGGCCCGGAAGCTCCTCGGGAGTGGCCCAGGGCAACTGGTTGTGGCCCCATTCGCCGCCCACGCCGTTGCCGCCGCGATGGGCGCGGCCGTTGACGGCGATGCCGGCGCCGGTGCCGGTGCCGATGATGACGGCGAAGACAAGCCCCTTGCCGGCCGCAGCGCCGTCCGTCGCCTCCGATACCGCCAGGCAGTTGGCATCGTTCTCGCAGCGCACCTCGCGGCCGAGCGCGGCGCTGAGATCCTTGTCGAAGGGTTTGCCGATCAGCCAGGTGGAGTTGGCGTTCTTGACCAGGCCGGTCTGCGGCGACAGCACGCCGGGCATGCCGACGCCGACCGTGCCGCGCTCGCCCACCGCGGCTTCGACTGCACCGACGAGATCACGGATCGCCTGGACCGTGCCCTCGTAGAGGCGCGGCGTCGGGATGCGCTGGCGGTGCAGCTCCGTCCCGCCATCGTCCAAGGCGATCGCCTCGATCTTCGTGCCTCCGAGATCGACGCCGATCCGCATGCCCGCCTCCGCCCGTCTGCAAGCCAAGAAAACGGCCCTGCACCCAAGCGCAGGACCGCACCGTCCGCATGTACGCCCGCAGCTACTTCGCCGCGAGCACCATGATCATCTGCCGGCCTTCCATCTTCGGCATCTGCTCGACCTTCGACAGGTCCTGCAGCTCGTCGCGCACCTTGACCAGCACGTTCATGCCGATCTCCTGGTGCGCCAGCTCTCGCCCGCGGAAGCGCATGGTCACCTTGACCTTGTCGCCCTCCTCGAGGAAGCGCCGCGCGCTGCGCATCTTCACGTTATAGTCATTGTCGTCGATGTTCGGGCGGAGTTTGATCTCCTTGACATCGATGACCTTTTGACGCTTTCGCGCCTCGTTCTTCTTCTTCTGCGCTTCGAATTTGAATTTGCCGTAATCGAGGATCTTGCAGACCGGCGGCTCGGCATTCGGCGAGATCTCGACAAGGTCCAGCCCGGCCTGCTCGGCGGCCCAGAGAGCCTCGCGCAGGGGCACGACCCCGATCATCTCGCCTTCCACGCCGACCAGGCGGACCTGGGCCGAGTCGATCTCGCGGTTCACCCTCGGCCCGTCGCGGGTCGGCAGGGCATTCGTCGGTAGTCTAGCTATGGATAGCCTCCGTCAATTGCTGCGACCCCGTCTGCACCTCCCCCCTCGTAGATGTCAACGGTGATCGCGCCTGTTCCCCAAGTTTATGAAGCGCCTCGTCCAGGGCAAGGACTTCCTGTGCCTCTCCGCCCAGACGACGCAGGGCGACGCTCCGGTTCTCCGCTTCGCGCTTTCCGACCACCAGCATCAGCGGCACCTTCTTCAGGCTGTGCTCGCGGACCTTGTAGTTGATCTTCTCGTTGCGCAGGTCGATCTCGGCCCGGATCCCGGCCTGCAGCAGCGCCGCATGCACCTCGCGCGCATAGCCGTCGGCCTCGCTGGTGATGGTGGTGACCACCGCCTGCACCGGCGCCAGCCACAGCGGCAGCTTGCCGGCATAGTTCTCGATCAGGATGGCGATGAAGCGCTCCAGCGACCCCAGGATCGCGCGGTGCAGCATCACCGGCCGGTGCTTGGCCCCGTCCTCGCCGACATAGGTGGCGTCCAGCCGCTCCGGCAGCACGGAGTCGAATTGCAGCGTGCCGCACTGCCAAGTCCGGCCGATCGCATCGGTCAGGTGGAACTCGATCTTCGGACCGTAGAAGGCGCCCTCGCCGGGCAGCTCCTCGAACTCCAGCCCGGCCGCGACCAGGGCGTCGCGCAGCGCCTGCTCTGCGACGTCCCATTGCTCGTCCGAGCCCGCCCGCACGTCGGGGCGCAGGGCCAGCTTCACCGCCACGTCGGGGAAGCCGAGGTCGCGATAGACCTCGTATTGCAGGGCGATGTAGCGCGCCGATTCCGTCACCGACTGCTCGACGGTGCAGAAGATATGGGCGTCGTCCTGGGTGAAGGCCCGGACCCGCATCAGCCCGTGCAGCGCGCCCGATGGCTCGTTGCGGTGGCAGCTGCCGAACTCCGCCATCCGGATCGGCAGGTCGCGATAGCTGACGATGCCCTGCTTGAAGATCTGCACGTGGCAGGGGCAGTTCATCGGCTTGATGCCGGACAGCCGCTCGGGCGAGCCGTCCTCCTTCTGGCCGATCGCCACCTTGAACATGTTGTCGCCATACATGTCCCAGTGGCCGGATGCCTTGAACAGGCTGGAATCGACCAGCTGCGGCGTCTTCACCTCGACATAGTCGGCCCGGGCCAGCTTCTCCCGGATATAGTTCTCCAGCGTCCGGTACAGGGTCCAGCCCTTCGGATGCCAGAACACGCTGCCCGCCGCCTCCTCCTGCAGATGGAACAGGTCCATCTCGCGGCCCAGCTTGCGGTGATCGCGGCGCTCCGCCTCCTCCAGCTGGTGCAGATGGGCGTCGAGCTCCTTCTGGTCGCGCCAGGCGGTGCCGTAGATCCGCTGCAGCATGGCGTTGCGGTGGTCGCCGCGCCAATAGGCGCCGGCCACCTTCATCAGCTTGAAACCCTGCCCCACCCCGCCGGTGGTCGGCATGTGCGGGCCGCGGCAGAGATCGAGCCAGTCGCCCTGGCGGTAGACCGAGATGCTCTCGCTCTCCGGCAGGTCCTGGATGATCTCGGCCTTGTACTTCTCGCCCTTGTCCTTGAAGAACTCTATCGCCCGCGTCCGGTCCCATACCTCGCGGGTGAAGGGCGCGTTGCGGGCGATGATCTGCCGCATCTTCGCCTCGATCTTCTCCAGATCGTCGGGCGTGAACGGCTCGTCGCGGGCGAAGTCGTAGTAGAAGCCGTTCTCGATCGCCGGGCCGATCGTCACCTGGGTGCCGGGATACAGCTCCTGCACCGCCTCGGCCATGACATGCGCGGCGTCGTGCCGGATCAGCCCCAGCGCCTCGGGCGAGCTGCGGGTGACGATGCCGATCCTGGCGTCGCGGTCGACCACGGTCGCCAGATCCGACAATTTGCCGTCGATGGTGACGGCGATCGCCGCCTTGGCCAGGCTCTTGGAAATGTCGGCGGCGATGTCGGCGCCCGACATCGGACGGTCGAAGCGGCGAACCGCCCCGTCGGGCAGGGTGATGGCGATGCCGCCAGGGCTCGACAGCTCGGCCATGAATCTATCCACGTTCTTTCGTCCGGAAAGGGCGAGGCACTGTAAGGGGCAGGCGAGGCCTGTCAAGCGGCCCCGACAGCAGCGCTCTCATGCCGCCTGCGTCGGCGAGGACCGGCGCATCACCCGCGGCGGCTTGACCGGCCGCTTCGGCGTCAGGCGCCAGCGCTTGTGCAGCCACAGCCACTGCTCGGGCCGGGCACGGATCCAGCCCTCGACCACCCGGTTCAGCCGGATCACGCCCTCCTCCACATCGGCCTTGCGGTCGCCGGTGCGGGGAATGTCCAGCGGTGGCTCGAGCACCGCGCGGTAGCGGGCGCCGCGGGTGCGCTCGACCCGCATCGGCAGCAGGGCGCAGTTGAAGTGGTAGGCCATCTCGACCGCCGCCGGCGAGGTCAGGGCATCATGGCCGATGAACGGCACCTTCAGCCCGCCGGTGTAGCGCTGATCGACCATGACGCCGAGCACGCCGCCGTTGCGCAGGATGCCGAGAGCCCGGCGGGCGTCGTTGCCGGCCATGCGCTTCTCCAAGAGCTCGGAGCCCAGCGACAGGCGGATGCGGCGGACCAGGCTGTCGACCAGCCGGTTGTTCAGCGGCCGCACGAAGATGCTCAGGGGAACGCCGTAGCGCGTGGCCACGATCGGCCCGGCCTCCCAATTGCCGTAATGAGCCAGCGCCATGATCACCGGCCGGCCGCCGGCCCGAGCCGCCTCGAAGTGCTCGGCGCCCTCAACGGTGATCCGGTCGACCCGGCGCGACTCCGCCCGCCTCAGCGCGGGCAGATGCGGATACTCGCCCATCACCCGGCCGAGATTGTCCCACATGCCGGCGAGGATCTCGCGCCGCTGCGCCGCCGTCAGCTCCGGCATCACCAGCTGCAGGTTGCGGTCGCCGTGCCGGGTGGCGCCCATGCGCATGCCGATGGTCCGCGCCGCCCAGGAGCCGAAATTCGATGCAACGTCGATCGGCATGCAGCGCAGCAGCCCGTAGACGATGTAGGCGAGGGCCGCCTGCAGCGGATGCACGACATAGCTCCGCACCAGGCGTGGCCATGCTTTCCGCAGGGGGTTCAGTCTGTCGCTTAGTCCGCTCATCAGAGAAATCGGGGTCGAGATTCGTTCAAGGCCGAAATTGGGAATGTTGCTGGAAAAAGGCAAGTTCGAGGCGAGAGGTGGGAGCCATGCGAAGACCAGCCGCGGCGGCACGTCGCTTGAGCCGGACCGGACCCGCATGCTAACTCGGCGGTCAAGCGAACGGAAATATCTCGATGGTCAATGTCATCTGCGCGAAATGGGGCCCGAAATACGGGCCGGAATATGTCAATCGGCTGAAGTCGATGGTCAGCCGCAACTTGGCGCGGCCGCACCGTTTCGTCTGCTTCACCGACGACCCGACCGGCCTCGACCCCGATGTCGAGCATTTCCCGATGCCGGTGCTGCAGGTGCCGGAGCCGCACCGCAACCTGCCCTGGCGCAAGGTGACGCTGTTCGGCCAGCCGCTCGGCGACCTGGAAGGTCCGACGCTGTTCCTGGATCTCGACATCGTCATCGTCGACAGCCTGGACCCATTCTTCGACCATCCCGGCGATTTCTGCGTCATCCACAACTGGACGCACCCGGACCGCCGCGTCGGCAACACCTCGGTCTACCGGTTCGAGATCGGGGCGCATCAGGACGTGCTGGACAACCTGGTCGCCAACCACCGCCAGATCTTCGCCCGCTACCGCAATTCGCAGACCTATGTCTCCGACCATATCGGCGAGATCACCTGGTGGCCCGACGCCTGGTGCGTGAGCTTCAAGAAGCACTGCATGCCCGGCGGCCCTCTCGGCCTGTTCAACTGGTTCATGACCCCGCGCCGCCCGGAGGGATCGAGGATCGTGGTGTTCCACGGCGACCCGAAACCGGAATACGCGATCAGCGGCCATTGGCCGGGCCGCTGGTCGAAGCATGTGCGGCCCACCCCCTGGGTGGCCGAGCATTGGGGCTGACCGACCCCTCCGCGCTCCGCTGCTGGATCGTCAGCGAAAGCAAGGCGGGCACCATCGCCCAATGCCGCGGCGTGGCCGAGAAGCTGGGCGTCGCGGCCGAGACCCGGCTGGTGCGGCGCCCCGATCCGGCGAAGTCCGGGCTGGCCCGGCGCCTGGACCGCCGCTGGACCCATATCCGCAACGTCCATCTGAACCGGATCCGGCCGCCTTGGCCGGATCTCGCGATCTCCTGCGGCCGCCAGGCGGAGCCCGCCGTGATGGCGGCGACGCGCCGGTCCCGCGGCTCGATCTTCACCGTGCATCTGCAGATCCCGACCGTCGGCTTCGACCGCTTCGACCTGTGCTTCGTCGGCCGGCACGACTGGCGGCCGGAATTCGACGGCCGCGACGACGTGCTGCCGATGGTGGGCGCGCCGCACCGCGTCGACGCGGCGCTGGTGGCGAGCCACCGCGCGGCGGCGGAGCAGCGCTTCGGCACCCTGCCCGGCCGCCGGGCGGCGGTGATGATCGGCGGCCCCAACCCCGGCTATGTCTTCTCCCCCGACCGCATCGACGCCCTGGTCGCCCAGCTGCGCGGGCTGCAGGCAGGGGGATGGAGCCTGCTGGTCACGACCTCGCGCCGCTCCGACCCCGCGGTGCTGCCGCGGCTGCAGCAGGCGCTGGCCGGCGAGCGCGGCTTCGTCTGGGACCGCACGGGGGAGAACCCCTATTTCCAGTACCTGGCGATCGCCGATGCCGTGCTGGTGACGGTCGATTCGATCACCATGACCTGCGAGGCGGCCTCGACCGGGATGCCGGTGTTCTCGATCCCGCTGGACGAGAAACCCGGCCCGTATCTCGGGAAGTTCCACCGCTTCCACCGCGACATGCAGGAAGCGCTGGGGCTGACCCGGCCCTTCGCCGGCGTGATCGAGCCCTACGCCTATGCGCCGCTGGACGAGGCAGGCCGCATTGCCGGGATCATCCGCGACCGGCTCGCCGCCCGGCAACAGCGGCGCTGATCAGCTCTTCCAGCGCGCCAGGCGGCGGCGCCAGCGCCGGCGCGCATGGTCCAGCTGCTCGCGCAGCGCCCCGCGCGGCGTCACCGCTGCGGGCAGGGTGAAGGGCTCGGCGATCGCCTGCGGCACCCGGTCATGCGGCAGGTCCAGCAACCGGGCGAAGGGCTCGCCGGTCGCGATCTCCTCCGGCGTCCACTGGCACCAGGCCAGGCGCTCGAACACCGGGTCGCGCTCCGGATAGGCCGGATGGTCGACATCGGTGCCGCGCCGGCACAGTTCGTGGCAGATCAGGGTCGGCCCGCAATAGAAGGCCGGCACCCCGGCGATCAGACCCTTGATCGCCGCCGTGCTGGTCCAGGTCACCGTGCACCAGGCGTTGCGCAACTGCTCGTGCAGAGGCGCCGCCGTCTTGCGCGTCCGGCGGACCACCGGGCGCTGCGTGGCCAGAGCCAGACTGTAGTCCCAGCCTTCCGGCATGCGCCGGAAATCCTGGTCCGCCCCTTTCAGTTTCTGGCCGATGACCAGGACGTGGTCGCCGCCTCGGCTCCAGTCCCGCATCGGCACGTCCCAGTCACGCCACCGCTCCGGTCCGCCGGAGGGGAAGCGCCCTTCCCCGTTCCAGCCGTCGAGCGCCACCTGGAAGAAGCGCCGCGGGCCGATCGGCGACAGCCAGCCATTCTCCATCACGATAGCGCGGCCGCCGACCGCCTTGATGGTGCGCAGCGCCGCCAGCCGGTCGGTGCCGAGGAAGGGTGACCAGCAGATCAGGACGTCGTCGGGCCCGGCGTCGCGGTCGGGCATGCCGATCGTGACCGGGCCGAGCCGGCGCGCCCCGGCCGCCACCTCGTCATAAGGCTTGACGTTGGTCTGCCCGGGAGACGGCGGATCGCCGAGGACGATGAAGATGCGCATGCCGTCGCTGCCCCGGCGTCAGGACATGCCGAGCCGGCGGCGGACCGGATGGTCCCCCGGCAGGCGCAGGGCCAGGTCGCGCACGCGGCCGAGCAGCGTGTAGTGCGGGCGGACCGCAGTCGGCTCCTCCAGCCGCACCGGGGCGCCGTCATGCGGCAGGTCCAGGAGCCGCGCGAGCGGCTCACCGGTCGCGATCTCCTCCGGCGTCCACTGGCACCAGGCGAGGCGTTCGAACACGGGCTGGCGGTCGGGATAGATCGGCGCCTCGACGTCCAGGCCGGGTTTGGACAGCTCCGGGCACAGCGTGTTCGGGCCGCAATGGAAGGCCGGGATGCCGGCGACCAGCCCCTTGATCGCGGCCGTGCTGGTCCAGGTCACCGTGCACCAGGCGCCGCGCAGATCCTCCTCCAGCGGGCGCGCCGCCCCGGGCATCCGGCGCAACACCGGCCGACGGGTGTCCAGACGCAGGCTCTGGGCCCAGCCTGAGGGCATCCGCCGGGCATCGGCGATCGACTGCGCCTTCTGGCCCAACACCAGGACATGCCCGCCCTGCCGCTGCCAGTCCCGCAGCGTTACCCCCCAGGCCGCCCAGCGCGCCGGCCCGCCATCCGGGAACCGGCCGGTGCCGTTCCAGCCGTCGAGCGCGAATTGGAAGTACCGCGCACCGCCCGGCGGCGAGAGCCAGCCATTCTCCAGGATCACGGCCCGGCCACCCGCCGCGCGCACGTCGCGAACCGCGGCCCAGCGCTTGGACAGCCGGAACGGCGACCACGTGATCAGCACGTCATCGGGCCCGAACCGCTCCGGCAGCTCGGCCGCCGTCGGGCCGAGGCGCTCGCAAGCGGCGATGCATTCGCGCCAGGGCTTGCGGTCGCCCTGGGGCAGATAGACGAAGAAACGAAGCGTTGCTGCCATGTTACGGATCGGTATCCGACAACTCGCCCGCCGGGGCAAGCCCGGGCCGCTCAGGTGCCGGGGCCTGTCGTGGGCTCGGGCCGGATCCCGACACCGGCCCGCTCGATCGCGTTCAGGATCAGCGCCCGATGAATCTCGCTGTATTGCGGCCGGCGGGACGGGATCACATGGTCCTCCGAATCGCCGACATCCGGCCGCGGCATGCAGACCGGGGTTCCGGCCACCGGGATCAGCCCTGCCTGACGGGCGACATCGGCGATGGCCGCGGCATAGCCCTGGGACTCGCTGCATTGCGGGTTCAGATAGGGGCCGCTGGCATAAAGACACGTCAGGGACTGCTCGCGGCAGAAATCGCCGATCCGGCGCAGCGATGCGGCCGCGTCCTTCCGCACCGCGCGGGGTTCGTAGGTCCGGGGATACAGCGGTCCGCCGAAACGGGCCGGGTTCTGCGGCACATAGTCGAGCCGGGCGATGGCCGGGTCGATCGCCTCTCCGGTCGCCGCCGCCTGCAGCATCCCGGCCGGAATGTCCCAGGTGGCCAGCGAGGACAGCATCTCCCGCGGCGGCACATCGGCGAGGTCGCCGAGCGTCTCGGCGGTGTAGAGCGCGCCGGGCCAGGACGGCCTGCGCCGCATCATGTCCAGGGTCTGCATCACCACCACGACACGCGGCCGGGTCTCGCGCACCGCACGCTTCAACATGTTCAGGGTGCCTTCGAAGCCATAGGTGCCGACCAGCGGCAGCGACACGACCGAGAGACCGAGCCGGCGGCTCCAGTCCCGCGCGTCGATACCGTTGCCGAGCGAGCTGTCGCCGACCAGCAGAATGTCGACCTGCCGCGTGTCCTCGATCTTGTCGATCTGGTACCGCAGCAGCTCGGATTCCCGCCATTCCGACAGGCCGTTCTGCATGCCCCACAGCGACAGCGCGCAGATCGCGACCACCAGCGCCGCGGCGGCCACGGCGCCGGCCAGCAGGTAGCGGCGCGCGTCAGAAGCGGAAATAGATGAATTCGGAGACATCGTTCAGCTTGAGGATGCAGGCGGCGAGCAGGAGGCCGATGGTGGCCGCGGCCATCGGGTGTGGCCGCCAGGCCGGGACCAGGCCGCCGAGCGCCGGCGGCTCGATCCCATCGGCATAGCCGCGGGTGGGCAGGCCGACGCTGTAGCGCCGGAACAGGGTCTGCATATTGGGCAGGCACAGGCACACCGCAAGCCCAGTCGCCCCCGCCCCCAGCGACAGCCAGACATTCCACGCCACGCCGGGGTGCAGCGTGCCCAGGATCATCTCCAGCGTCGCCGAGGGGGCGTAGTCCAGCGCCGGCGCGTGCAGATCCCCGGCAACGCCGAACAGCCCGGCATAGATCCGGCCGGCGGTGTCGAGGTCGGCGGCCCGGAACGGCACCCAGGCCAGGATCACCGTCCCCATGGTCAGCAGCCAGGCCAGGGCGGCCGGCAACGGTACATGGAAGCGGCTGGCCCGCCACAGCTGGCAGACGACGATCAACAGCCCATGAAGCGCCCCCCACAGGATGAAGGTGAAGCCGGCGCCGTGCCAGATGCCGCCCAGCAGCATGGTGACGAAGACATTGGCGTAGCGCCGTGCCGGGCCGTGCCGGTTGCCGCCGAGCGGGATGTAGAGATAGTCGCGCAGGAAGCGGGACAGGGTGATGTGCCAGCGCCGCCAGAACTCGACGATCGACAGCGACCGGTAGGGCGAGGCGAAGTTGATCGGCATCTGGATGCCGAACATCCGGCCAAGGCCGATCGCCATGTCGGAATAGGCCGAGAAGTCGAAATAGATCTGCAGCGCGTAAGCGATGGCCGCCGCCCAGGCGTCGAGCAGGCCGGGCTGCGCCCCCTGCGCCGCGGCGTTGAACACCGGCGAGGCGATCAGGGCGAAGCTGTCGGCGACCAGCACCTTCTTGGTCAGGCCGATGGTGAAGATCGACAGGCCGATGGCCAGGTCGCCGAGCCGCGCCGTCCGGGCGCCGCTGGCGAATTGCGGGATCAGCTCGCGGTGATGGACGATCGGGCCGGCGATCAGATGCGGGAAGAACACGACGAACAGCGCGTAGCGCGGCAGCGGCCAGGGCTCGCCCTCGCCGCGCGCGACATCGACGAGATAGGCGATCTGCTGGAAGGTGTAGAACGAGATCCCGATCGGCAGGGCGATGTGGATCACCATCCCCGGCCAGCCGAAGGCGTCCGCCGCCGTCTGGGTGACGAAGCCGGTGTATTTGAAGACGAACAGGAACAGCAGGTTGCCGGCCACGGCCAGCCGCATCCAGCGGCGCCCGCGCGGCGTCAGCCGGTGGCGATGGATCACCCCGGCGAGATGGTGATTGAGCCCGATCGCCGCGAGCAGCAACAGAAGCTGCAGCTGGGCCGAGGCTCCGTAGAACACCAGCGAGGCGGCCAACAGGACACCGATCGCCCAGGATATGCCGGCAAAGCGGCGCGCCGCCATCCACAGCGCATAGGTCAGCGGCAGGAACAGCAGGATGAAGGCGTAGGAGTTGAACAGCATGGACGGCGGGAGACCTCGGACGGCCCGAGGTCTTCCGCCCGGGCGGCCAGATAACGCACAGATCGGACGATTGATCCGCCGGAGCCGGCGAATCGCGATGCCCTACCGGATCCGGGCCTATCCGATCAAGCGTTCCGCGATCCGGTCCAGCGGCTTGCGCCCGGCCACGGCGGCCCGCATCCGTCCGGCCATGGTCCAGGCCGACGGCACCGGATCGGGATCCAGCAGGATGTCGGGCCGGCCGTCATGCGGCAGCGACAGCAGCCGCGCGAAGGGCTCGCCGGACCGGACCTCCTCCTCCGTCCATTGCATCCAGGCATAGCGGCGGAACACCGGCTCGCGGTCTGGATAGATCGGGTTGTCGACGTCGAGGCCGCGGCGCATCAGCTCGCCGCAATTGATGTGCGGCCCGCAATAGAAGGCCGGCACGCCGCGGATCAGGGACTTGATCGCGACCGTGCTGGTCCAGGTCAGCGTCGCGAAGGCCTCGTCGAGCTGCCGGTCCAGCGGCGCCTCGGTGAACCGCGTCCGCCGCACCACCCGGCGTGCGGTCCGGGGCACGACGCTCTGTGCCCAGCCGGGCGGCATGGCGCGGGGATCGAGGTTGATCCCCTTCGGCCGCTGCTCCACCACCAGGATGGTCTCGCCGCCGCGGTGCCAGTCGTTCAGCGGCACGTTCCACGAGTCCCAGCGGCTGCCGTCACCGGCGGGGAAGTCGCCGGTGCCGTTCCAGCCATGCAGCGCGAGCTGGAAGTATTTCCGCCCCTGGATCGGCGACAGCCAGCCATTCTCCCCGATGATCGCCCGCCCCCCGGCAGCCCGGATCTGGCGATAGATGTCGCTGCGGAAGGTGCCGCGGAACGGCGCCCAGAGGATGGCGATGTCGTCCGGCTCGAACCGGGCCGGCGTGCTCATATGGACGGTGCCGAGACGGGCCGCGCCTGCGGCGAGCGCCGCCCCGGGCTTGCCGATGGTCACCCCCCAGAACACGAAAATTCTAGCCATGCGTGCCGTCGCCGCGGGCCTCGGCATAGATCGCATGGGGCTGCTCGAGGTCGAGCGCGTAGGTCGCTTCGAGCGCGGAGGTCGCGCGGGAGAAGGTCGGCCCTTCCTTCAACGCGCCCTTCGCCGACCAGATGAAGCTGTCCTCGCCGAATGCGACATCGACCAGGCCGGCCGGCATGTGCTGCCATCGGATCCGCGGCTTGAGCCGCCGGCGGATGACGTAGAGATAGTAGATCGCCGGCTGGTCGATATGGTCCGTGGGCCGCATGTGCAGCGCCCGCCAGACGGCGCTCGCCAGCTTCTCACAGAAGCCGAGCGATTCCTTGGAATGGCTGACGCCGACGGCACCAGCCATCACCCGACGCCACACCCGGCGCTCGCCGAGCCGGAAGTGCAGCGTCACGTCGGCCCGCTCGATCATCCGGAAGACCTGGCCCAGCGGCCGGCGGACGATGCCATCGATGTCGACGCACAGGATCGGCGCCTTGCAGGCCAGCAGCAGGTGATGCAGGACCAGGAACCGCGCCGCCGAGAAATATACCGGCCTCGGCAGGGACAGCCGCCGGTAGGAATCGTCCTCCCATGTGAAGGACAGCCTGACATGGCACAAGGACCGGCGCATCCGGTCGATGTGGTCGAGCGTTTCCTGGCCGGGACCGTACAGATGGATGTGGATATGGAGCGGCTCCGCCAACTGCTCGGCGGACAAGAGAAAGCTCGGCGCGAATTTCTTGTAATAACCGTCGTCACAGCCGCAAAACAGCACTCCCGGCGTTCCCATGTCCGGCGTATTGCCGCGAATTCGCAGCCGATAGTCCTTGACGGCAGCCCTCGCCCGCGAGTCGGTCAAATTCTCGAGAAGAACGGAGAAGGACAATCGTCGGAGAAACCATCGGGACAATCTCTTGAGTGAATGACCGCTCATGACGTATTGCCCGAAATCCTATGTCCTTTGACGCGGCGGCGATTGTCCGTCACCTCCCGCCGCTCATGCACCACTCACCAGCAGGCTTGCGGCACGAGAAATACCACACTGTGCCCGGCATCACATCCGCTTTGCGGCTCTCCCGGCCCGCTGGTCCATCCACGACGCATCATGTCACCGAATCACGGGCAAGATCATGGCATGGCCGTGGATTTATCACGGCCCTGGCATCGACGCGCCGTAGAGGACGCCTCCGGATCAGCCGGATTCGCGCCAATACGCCTCCTGCCGCTCCAGGATCAGATCGGCGACCCGACTCCGGCCATCCTCCTTCCGCCCGCCCTTGAGATGGTCCATGAACCGGCCAAGGCGGGAATTGATCAGCACATGCGGCACCTTGAGGCCCAGCCCGCCGGCGATGTCGTAGGATTTGTGGCCCTTGCGCTCGGTCTGCTTACGGACGATGTCGAACAGATAGGAGTCGTGGAACTCGTATTCACGGAACATCTCGTCACGCGTGTAGAGCCGCTCGAACTCCGCAAGCATCTCGCGCGTGGCCGGATGCTTCAGATTATAAGCGACGAAGCCGCATTCGGAATGGATGCGGCGCCGAAGATAGCCGACGAAACAGTCGGCCGGGATGAATCCCTCGATCTCATCCCATGCGACGTCGGCGAAGAATCGGGTATCGGCATCGATCCAGATCAGCACGTCGACGTCTGCGGCCGCGGCGGCGTGGAAGATGGCGAAGCTCTTATGCGCGAACCGCACCGCATTCCAGCGGTACCCTTCGCCCCAGCGCTTCTCGCCGAGCTTGAAGCGCAGCTTGGCCAGATCGTAGCTCAGCCGGAAGCGCGGGCGCCGGGTCAGCCCATGGGCCAGCGGATTGTCGGCGTGGCGGTGCTTGAACGCCGCCAGATCCGGCGAGCTGTCGAGCAGATCGTGCACCACAACCCGTCCGCCGGGCAGCCTGGGCGTGAAGCCTTCGGAATACAGCAGCAGCGGTACATCGGCAGGCCAGTGCCGATCGAATGTCTCGACCATGCGCCGCCCATAGGCTTCGTATCCTGCAGCATTGCAGGTCGTGACCACGGCGACCTTGCGCTTTCGTCCCCCGGCAGGCCGAACACTCATGTCATGCGTTTCTGTTAACAATATCCCCGATTTGGCGTCAGCATAGTGACTCCCGCAAGTACCCGCGACTCCAATTTCCGCGGTTTGAACGGCCGTCCATATATGCTCCGCCATCCTCGCAAGGCGACACGCCTGTGGGCCACCCGGCGGAAAACCATCCTATGGCCCCGTGCCGGCGGGCATCATCACGTCATTGGCCCCGGCGCCGCCAGAACCGCATCGTAATCCGCTCGGTCCAGCCCCATCACCGCGCCGCCGCGGCCGACATTGCGCAGGATCCGGCCATCCGCCTCGAAGGCCCGGCGCAGGACGCCGAACTCCCGCACATAGATCTCGTCCTCGGGGCGGGTGTACTGATTCGTCTCGCTCTGCCCCGCCGCGTAGAAATAGGTCGTGTCCTGGGCGTAATCGAGATCGACTCCCAGGATGTAGGCCTCGGCGAAGCCCATGTAATGGGCGATCTGGGCGGCGAACAGGATCACCGTCGAATCATTGCCCAGCCCTTGCCAGGGGCGGTGCCGGAAGCCCTGCTTGCGCAGGCCGCCGCGGTAGCTGGGGAAGGTCACCACCCGCTCGGCCGGCGGCCGGAACTCCGGCCGGGCGGCGATGGTGTCGCGCACCAGATAGGTGCCGACCGGCAGGGTCGAGACATCGGCCTTGATCCGGTCCCAGCCGCGCAGGTCGCTGAGCACATAGTAGGGGATCGGCGCCGGCAGCCCGCGCTCCAGCGCCTTGTAGCCCTTCTTGACCACGAAGAACTGCTCGCCCGCCAGCTTCGACAGGTCGAAGTCGAGCAGCGACGGCGCGTTGCCGAGCAGGAAGCAGCGCTGGCCGCGATGGCGGTCCTTCAGCTGCATGATCCGGCGGGTGCGGCCGGGCGCAGCCAGGGCCCCGGCGAGGGCGTAGGTCTTGGCGAGCAGCGGCAGCATCGTGATCCCCTCAGCCCTCGGCCGCCACGGGTGCGCCCAGCAGTTCCTGGTACACGGCCAGGGTCGAGCCGGTCATCGCCTCCTTGGTGTAATGCGCGGCGACGGTGGCGATCGCGCGCTCCGCCATCCACCCCCGCTCCTCCGGCGTCAGCGACAGCGCATGGTCGATGGTGGCGGCCAGGGCGTCGGGGTCGCCCGGCGGCACCAGCCAGCCGGTCTCGCCCTCGGCCACCACTTCCGGCGGGGCACCGATATTGGTGGCGATCACAGGGCGGCCCAGCGCCATCGCCTCCACCACCACCCGGCCGAAGCCCTCGGGGTCGGTCGAGGCGTGCACCACCACGTCGGACAGCATGTAGGCGGCCGGCATGTCGTCGCAATGGTCGACCAGCTGCACCACGCCGTTCAGCCCCTTCGCCGCGATCCGGCCGATCAGCTCCTGCCGGTAGCCGCTGCGGCCCTGGTCGCTGCCGACGATCAGGCAGCAAAGGTCGCGCCGGCCGAGCCGGGCCAGCGCATCGATCACCACGGTCTGGCCCTTCCACCGGGTCAGGCGCCCCGGCATCAGCACCACCGGCCGGTCGTCCGGCGCCCGCCAGGCGCGGGCCAGCTTGATCATCCGCTCGGCCGAGACCGCCTCGATCGCGAATTGCCGCAGGTCGACTCCGCGCGGGATGGTGCGGATCCGCGCCGGATCGGTGCCATAGCTGTCGACGATGTAGCGGGCGACATAGTCGGAGATGGCGATCACCCGGTCGCCGCGTCCCATGATCGAGTTGTACAGCCGCTTGGCCGCGTTGTGCTGGTTGTAGGGGGCGTGGACGGTGGTGACGAAGGGGACGCCCAGGCGCCGGCAGGCGGCATGCGCGCTCCAGGCCGGGGCGCGGCTGCGGGCATGCACCAGGTCAACGCCGCGGTCGCGGATCACTGCTTCGAGCCGGCGGATGTTGCGCCAGATCGTGACCGGGTTCTTGCCGGCGAGCGGCAGGGCGATGTGCTCGGCACCGGTCCGCGCCAGGTCGCGCAGCATGGCGCCGCCGGCCGAGGCGACCAGCGCCTTGCCGCCGGCGGCCTCGATCGCCGCTGCGACCTCGACGCAGCCGCGCTCCGCCCCGCCGGTGCCGAGCGCCGGCAGCACCTGCAGGATGGTGCGCCCGCTCAGATCGACCGGAAGGGTCGGCGCTGAGTCGGTCGCGGCGTCGGGCGAAAGCGGATGAGCGGTCACGAGGTGCGATGGTACCGGGCGGATCGGGGCGCGCACCCTACATCAGCGGCCGGGGGCGCGCCATTACCCCAATATCAGGAGGTCCCCCAGCGCAGCGACATGCAGGACAGGCCGGCATCGAGCTTGCCGGTCTCCGCGACGTGGAGAGGCACCACGCGGTATCCGAGCCGGTCGAGCGCCTCGGCGGTGCGGGGGAAGGCGGCGCCGACCAGGACCACGTCGTTGACCCGGAGCGCATTGGCGGCCGCGTCCTCCCCCTCCGGCACGCGCACCACGCGCATGCCGGGGAAGAAGCCGGCCAGGGCCTCAGTCGCCAGCACCGTCTCACTGTCGAGCAGCGAGCAGGCGGTCTTGAAGTGCAGCACGCCGGGCGGCGGCGTCACGATCTCCGACTTACGGCCGAACTCGGCGAGCAGCGCCGCCAAGGCCCCGGCGCCGCGGGCATCGGTGCGGGCGGACAGGCCGATCATGACGGCGCGCGGCGTCATCAGCACGTCGCCGCCCTCGGCGAATCCGGCTTCCAGCCCCAGCACCCGCTCGAACCGGGCGGCCAGGGCGGCGGCGATCTCCGCCGCCTCGCCCAGCCGCGACGGCGCGCCGGGGCGCAGCAGGATGGCGCCCTCGGGGAAGGTCAGCGCCGGGTCCTCGACGAAGACGGAATCGGGGAAGCCCTCGAGCGGCGGCAGCACCTCGACCGCTACGCCCGCCTGCTCCAGCGCCGCGACATAGGCGGCGTGCTCGGCCCGGAACCGGGCCATATCGGGCGCGCCTCGATCGACGGCTCGCAGCCCGTCCACCGCGGAGCCGGCGGGCTGGCGCGCCAGGGCGCGATCGAACCGGAACACCTCGGCCATTTTCTTCTCCCGGCTTCCCTGTTTTGCGGCGTCGAGTCTAGCGTGCGGCCCGGTTGCCGACCATGCCGGAAGCGAGGTTCACGATCCCCTACAACTCCGCTTGCCGACCCCGATCCTCGTCGCTATTGTCGGCGCCTCCAGCGGAGGGGTGGCCGAGTGGTTGAAGGCGCTCGCCTGGAAAGCGGGTATACGGTGTTGAGCCGTATCGAGGGTTCGAATCCCTTCCCCTCCGCCATTTTTCCATCCACGCATCGATTTGATCGATAACGTCTGCCGATCCCGAACTCGGCATACGTCATGGCCTGCATACTGGTTGGCGACGCCCCCTCCGACCTCCACGTCTGGCGCTCGGCCGGGTCGAGATCGCCGACGGCCGCATCCTGCAGATCTATGGCGAGCAGGTCCGGTTATCGGACATCGACGCACAATCAGGCCGCAGAGAAAGAGCGGCCCGGCCGCAGGCGAGGCTTCAACTCGTGGGGCCGGGCCGTGAGTTGGTTAGTGATGTGGCTGCCTCGGAGTGAGGGCTCAGGCCACTTGCCGAGCAGCGGGAAGCCAACACGGCAACAGGTGAATCAGTAAATGATCATCGGCTGCCACAAAATGATACGATGGTATCGCCACTATGGCCCTTCAGACAGGCCGTCGCGGAACCGCAGACCATAAATGCCCATTGCGCACCCATGGTCATGGGTCACAGGGCTTCAGACTGGACTGTCCGGAATATCGGTGGCGAAGGGACGGTCAGATGCGCCGGGCACTACGGTCGCTTCAAGGTGCGCCGGGACGGCATCGTCAAGATCTTCTGGCAACTCGGCAAGGAACCGGGACCGGACGATAGCGGACCAGTCAACCAAGCCGCACAGGACGCGATCGCCGCAGTCCTATGGCGCTAGCCGAAGCGAGGCGCTGCGGCCTCCGTCGTCCGAACGAAACTCCTCGGAATAAGAGATGTGCTGCGGACGTCAAAGAACCGGGGCTATCGCTCCCCACTGGACATCCTCGGCCCCGCTTCGGCGGGGCCTCTTTCCGGGGAATATCATGAGGAGCAGCGTTCGAGCGCGTGGGGCTCGCTCAACCTCAAGGGTTGCGCCCCTGAGACGGGTGCTGGTCGTCGAAGACGAGTTCCATACGGCGCAATTCATCGATGACATCCTTCGACAGATGGGCTTGCAAGTGGTGGGACCCGTAGGGACCGTGCGGCAAGCCATGCTCCTTGCAGAATCAGAACCTCTGGACTTTGCCCTGCTGGACGTCCGCCTTCGGCCCGATGTCCGCTTGTGGCACAGTGATCGAGTTCATCCAGTGGCGGATCTGCTGCGCCGTCGGAAGATCCCGTTCTCCTTCGTCACGGCGTCCACGGATCCGTCAATCGAACGGTTTCCGGCGAACCCCGTGCTCAAAAAACCCTTCGGTCAGGACCAGCTGAAGGAGGTTGTCCGCAGGCTGATGCGCCGCGGTTCGACCATTCGAGGGTGAGACAACTCTGCTGGTATGGAAGGCTATCGGTGGCCCACGGGCTTGATCGCTCGGACCGGAGGAGCCACCACCGCCCTCACCGGTCGATGCCGGCAATGAAGCCGCGGACGCGCGCCGGGTCGACCGGGTTCCACCACACCCCGTCCCGCTTCAGCGCGCTGGCGACGATCACCGCGTCGACCACGCCGAGGATGGCGTTGACGTTCTCCGGCGTGACGCCGCTGCCGACCAGCGAGGGCAGCGTGGTGGCGCCGGCGATGGTGCGGATGTAGTCGAGGTCGGCGGCATGGCCGGTGCGCTGGCCGGTGGCGATCACCGCGTCGGCGTCGAAGAATTCGACGTCGCGCACCAGCTCCTCCACCGGCCGGTCGCCGGTGATGGCATGGGCGCCGTGCTTGACATGGGCGTCGGCGAAGACGCGGACGCCGTCGGCCCGCAGCCGGGCGCGGTAGCGTAGCGCCCGCGCCGCCTCGCCCTCGACGAAGCCTTCATTGGCGACATAGGCGTTGGCCCATTGGTTCACCCGCACGAAGGCCGCCTGCGCCGCGCTGGCAATGGCAAAGGCCGGGATCGCGGCATTGGCCAGCACGTTGATGCCGATCGGCTTGCCGAACTGTCGGCGGATGCGGTCGGCGATCACCGCCATGTGCGACGCCGTCTCCGGCCCGATGTCGTCGGGCTTGGAGAACGGGATGTCGCCATGGTTCTCGACGATCAGCCCGTCGCAGCCGCCGGCCAGATAGGCCTCGGCATCGGCCATGGCGCGGTCGGTGATCGCATCCACCCCGCCGCCGCGGTATTGCGGCGCGCCGGGCAGCGCCAGCAGGTGGACGACGCCGATCACCGCCCTGGTCCGGCCGAAGAGGTCGCGGATGGCGTGGCCGCGGTTTTCGGCCACCGGCTTGGTCTCGGTCATCGCTCGGCCCCTCCTCGGGCCAGGGATGGGGGCAGGATCGCCTGGATCTCCGCCCGTGTCGGAAAGGAAGACAGGACGCCGGCACGGGTTACGCCGATGGCGGCGGCGCGGATGGCGACGGGCAAGGCCTCCTCTGTCGCGACTCCGCGGTCCAGCAGCCCGGCCAGGACGCCGCACAGCAGGTCTCCGGCGCCGGCGGTGTCGACAGCCGTGACCCCCGGTGCGGGATGGTCTGTCCGGCCATCCGCCGTGATCAGCGAGGCACCGGCGGCGCCGAGGGTGACGACCACCATGGAAGCGCCGCGGCGCAGCAGGGTCTGGGCCGCCCGGTGCGGATCGGCATCGCCGCCCAGGCGGCAGGCCTCGCCCCGATTGACGACCAGAAGGTCGGCCAGCGGCAGGACCGACGCGTAGGAGTCGCGGATCGGCGACGGGTTCAGCACCGTGCCGGCGCCGCGATTGCGGGCCAGGGTGAAACAGTCTCGCACGGCCGCGATCCGCAGGTTGCCCTGCATCAGCAGCAGGTCGCCGGCCTTGAGCGCGGTATCGAGATCGGTGCGATGCGGCGGGGCGAAGCGGTCGGCGCAGCCGGTGACGCTGACGATGGTGTTCTCGCCGCCGGCGTCGACCTGGATCATCGACCGGTCGGTCGGACAATCCAGCCGGGCCAGCCCGGCGGCGTCGATTCCCTCTTCAGCCAACCGCTCGGCCACCGCCACGCTCGTCGGGTCGGACCCGATGGCGGCGAGCAGCCGGACCCGGGCGCCGGCACGAGCCGCCGCGACCGCCTGATTCAGCCCCTTCCCGCCCAGATCCTCCGCCATGCCGTCGGCCACCACCGTCTCCCCCGGCTCCGGGAAGCGCTGGAGCCGGTACAGGGTGTCGAGACAGGCGTTGCCGACGACGTGGACGGTCATGGCGGACGGACTACGCCTTCCGGATCGTCCAGGCCAGGGCCTGCGACCACAGGCGGCCATAGCCGTCCCAGGCGGCGAAGTCCGGCGGCAGCCAGTGCGGGCCGATGTCGGAGGTCCAGGCCAAGGTGCGGCCCTGGCCGTATTCGCCGACCACCAGCAGCGGCAGGTCGCCGTATTCCGCGCCGACCGTGGCCAGCACCTGGGCGCCCGGCTTCGGCCTGACCTCGTTGAAGCCGAGCAGCGCCGGCCACGGCCCCGGCAACCCTGCCAGGATCGGGTGGTCGGCGACCAGCTTCGGGTCGAAGCCCTCCGGCACCTCGACTCGGTCGTCGACCGGCAGGATCTCCACCGGCAGCACCTCCTCCACCGCGGTCTTGTGGAAGCGGGCGCCGCCATTGATGCCCTGGAAGCTGTAGTAGCCCCCGAACATCAGCAGGCCGCCGCCGCCGCGGACATAGTCGCGCAGCAGCTTCAGCCGGTTCGGCGTGCGCTTGCTGTGGATCCAGGTGTCGGGGTGCAGCAGCAGCGTGTTGGCGCCGATGTCGGACAGGATCACCGCGTCATAGGCCTGCAGGCCTTCCAGCGACTGCGGGAAGTCGCGCTGCGCCAGATGCGCCGGCATGTAGTGGATGTCGAAGGGCGAGTCCTTCAGCGCCTCCAAGAGCGGCTCGGCGCCCTGGTGGTAGGTCACGGTCGGGAACTGGTCGAACCCCTTGATGTGGGTCGCGGTCGAGACCCAGGATTCGCCCGCCAGCAGGATCTTGTGCTTCGCCATGGATCAGGCCTTGTTGTGGGCGGCGGAAAAGACCCGCCGCGGATTGTCGATCAGCAGCCGGTCGACCGTCGCGCGATCGACGCCGTGCCGGCGCAGCCTGGGCACGAAATGCTTCAGGATGTAGCCGTAGCCGAAGCCGCCATAGCGGGTCAGCATCATCTTCAGGAACACGTCCTGCGACAGCAGCAGCCGGTCTTCATGGCCGGAGTCGATCAGGCTGACGATCGCCCGGGCGTTCTCCTCGTCGCTCGGCGACTGCGCCTTCTGGTCGGCATAGTAGTAGTCCATGCCGATCATGTCGTATTCGAGGAAGGCGCCGCGGTCGGCCAGCGCCCGCTGATACGCCAGGTCGGCGTGGCTGGGGTTCATGTGGCACAGCACCGTGTGCCGCAGATCCGCCCCCTCCTCCTCGATCACGTCGAGCACGCGATGGGCGAGCCGCTCCCAGCCCGGCAAGTGGATCGACAGCGGCACGCCGGTGCGGCGTGACGCGCGGGCGGCGCCGCGCAGCGACTTCTCCTCCTCGGCGGTGAAGTCCTTGCTGATGCCGATCTCGCCGATCAGCCCGGCATGGATCACCGGCCCGTCATCGTCCTCAGGCGGCGGCACGCCGCCGACGTCGCGCATGATCCGCTCGGCGATGGTGTCGATGTCCATCGTCCGCACCTCCGCGGGGTGCGACTGGCCGAGATAGTAGCCCGCGCCCATGACGATGTTCAGCCCGGTGCGCCGGCTGATGCGCTGCAGCGCCTCCGGGTCGCGGCCGATGCCGAGGCAGGTCGGGTCGACCACGGTGGCGCCGCCCAGCTCGGTGAACTTGCCCAGCTCCTCCACCGCCAGGTCGGTGTCGAGCAGGAAGCAGTTGTCCCGGTTCAGGAACGGGTTCATCCGCAGCTCGCCGATCATGGTGATGTCGATCGGCTTCTCGGCCAGGGCGATGTGGCTGGCGCAGCACGGCCGGCGCCACCAGCTGGAGGTGTCGAGCAGGATGTGCTCGTGCATCAGGGTCACGCCCATCGCCTCGACCGGGATCGGCCCCAGCACGGTCATGACCTGGCCGGAGCGCACGCCGATGGTGTCTGTGGTCGTCATGGTGGGCCTCAACGGCGGGTCGTGGTCCGGAAGATCCGGAAGTTGAGCCAGATCGCGATCAGGATGATCACGCCCGTGATGATCGGGGTCAGGAACGGCGACATATGCGCCAGGATCAGGCCGTTGCCGATCACCGCCACGGTCAGGGCGCCCAGCACGGTGCCGATCATGGTGCCGCGACCGCCGAACAGGCTGGTGCCGCCGAGCACCACGGCGGCGATGACGTCGAGCTCGAACCCCGCCCCTGCATTGGCCGAGCCGCTGCCGAGCCGCGCCGCGATCACGACCGCGGCCAGCGCCGCGGCGGCGCCGGACAGGACATAGACCAGCATCGTCACCCGCCGGATGTTCACCCCGGCGCGGCGCACCGCCTCGGCATTGGCGCCGATGCCGGTGACGTAGCGGCCGAAGCGGGTCTGTGTGAAGATCACGATGCCGAGCGCCAGCACCGCGACCGCGATGATCGCCGGCAGCGGCAGCCCGGCCACCCAGCCGCGGCCGATGATGACGAAGGCGCTGCCGGGATCGACCGGGATCGAATAGCCCTGGGTGATCAAGAGGGCCACGCCGCGGATGATGCCGAGCCCGGCCAGGGTGACGATGAAGGCCGGGATGCCCTCATAGGCGATGAAGAAGCCCTGCACGGCGCCGATCGCGGCGCCCAGCAGGACCAGGCCGACCAGCGCCAGCGGCCAGGGCACGCCGGCCTGCAGCAGCACCGCCGACAGGGCGCCGACCAGGCCGAGCATCGAGCCGACCGACAGGTCGATGCCGCCGGTGGTGATGACGAAGGTCATTGCCGTGGCGACGATCAGCAGCGGCGCGCTCTGGCGCAGGATGTTCAGGATGTTGGCCTCGGTCAGGAAGGCGTCCGTGACCAGGCCGAACAGGATGCAGACCGCCAGGAAGAACAGGAAGATGCTGGCGACGCCGCCATTGGCCATCACCTGGTGGCGCAGCCCCGGCGGCCGGTCGGCCTTCCCGGCGGCGCTCCGCTGCTCGGTCATCGCAGTGCTCCCCGCCGCGCTCATGCCCGCGCCTCCGGCCCCGCGGCCATGCGGGCCGAGCGGGCGGTGAATTTCCGGCCGACGATCAGGTCGACGACCTCCTCGATGTTGGTGTCGGCGATCTGCCGCTCGGCGATGGCGCGGCCCTCATACATCACCTGGATGCGGTCGCAGACCAGGAACAGGTCCTGCAGCCGGTGGGTGATCAGGATGACGCTGACGCCGCGGGCGCTGACCGTGCGGATCAGCTCCAGCACCGCCTCGACCTCGGCGACGGCCAGGGCCGCCGTCGGCTCGTCCATGATCAGCACCTTGGGGTCGAAGGAGGCGGCGCGGCCGATGGCGATGCTCTGGCGCTGGCCGCCCGACAGGTTCTCGACCTTCAGCCAGGTGTTGGGGATGCGGATGCCCAGCCCGTCCAGCATCGTCCGCGCCTCGGCATGCATCCGCCCCTTGTCGAGGAAGGATAATCCGAGCATGCCGCGCCGCGGCTCGCGCCCCAGGAACAGGTTGCCGGCGACGTCGACCGTGTCGCACAGCGACAGGTCCTGGTAGACCATCTCGACATGGTGCCGGCGGGCGTCGGCCGGGCTGTCGAACCGCACCGCGGCGCCGTCGATCTCGATGGTGCCGGCATCGGGGATCACGGCGCCGGACAGCACCTTGCTCAGCGTCGACTTGCCGGCGCCATTGTCGCCGACCAGCCCCAGCACCTCGCCGCGGCGCAGGATCAGGTCGACATCGGTGAGCGTCTGGATCGCGCCGTAGCGCTTGCAGATGCCGCTCATGCGGACGCGGACGGGTTCGTCCAACGGTCCCTCCATCGCTTGATCACTTCGACGGTGGCTGCCCCTCCGGGGCGAAGGGGCAGCCGCTGGCCGGTTACTTGAACATGCCGCGGAACTGGTCGACGTTGGCCTTGGTGACGATGGTGACCGGCACGTTGATGATCGCCGGCACGGTCTCGCCCTTCTTCAGCTTCAGCAGGCTCTCGACCGCGACCTTGCCCTCGGTCGCGGGGTCCTGCTGCACCACGGCGGCGACCCAGCCGGCGTCGATCCCGGCGATCGCCTGGGCGGTCAGGTCCCAGCCGAACACCTTGATGTCACCGGTGCGGCCCTGGCTGGTGACGGCCGAGACCGCGCCGATCAGCGCCGGCTCGCCGGTGGCGTAGAGCGCGGTCATGGCCGGGTTGGCGGTCATCAGGTTCTCCGATGCCGTCAGGGCCACGTCCTGGACGTTCTGGCCGTCGACCGTATCGACGATGTCGACCTTCACGCCCGAGGCGGCGAGCGCCTTCTTGAACCCGTCCAGCCGCTGGTTCTGGATGAAGGAGTTCAGCGCGCCGATGACGCCGAGCTTGGCGCTGCCGCCCATCGACGCCTTGACGTAATCGGCGGTGTGCTTGCCGATCTCCTCGCCGGCCTTCTGGTTGTCGACGCCGACGAAGGCGGCGTTGTCGCCGTCCGGGATCTGGGCGTCGACCGCGATCACCGGTATGCCGGCCTGCTTGGCCGCGGTAATCGCCGGCTTCACGCCGTTGACGTCGATCGCCACCAGCACGATGCCGTCGACCTTCTGGGTGATGTAGTTCTCGATCGCGTCGTTCTGGGCGCTGGGCACGTTGTTGGCGTTGAAAATCACCAGCTTGGCGCCGGCGGCGTCGGCCGCCTTCTGCGCCCCCTCGTTGATCTGGTTGAAGAACAGCGCCTGCTGGTTGATGGTCACCAGCGCGATGGTCTCGGCCTGCGCCTGGGCGCTGAGGGCCAGCATCGCTGTGCCGGCCAGCGCCGCGGCGGACATCAGTGCGTTCAGTCGGATCATGAAGCTCTCCTCTGCATGGTGTTGTTGTCGCGTTTCTGTCCCGGTGGCAGGCGTCAGCCTGTCTTCTTCTTGGCCTTTCCCGGCGGCGGTCCGACGGATTTGCGGATCACCAGTTCGGTGGGCAGGCGTTGGATCGGCGGTGGGTCCTCGCCCCGGATCCGGGCCAGCAGCGTCCGGATGCCGAGCCGTCCGAGCGCCTCGATCGGCTGACGCACGGTGGTGATCGGCGGGCTGAGGAGGTCGGCGAAGGGCATGTCGTCGAAGCTGGCGAGCGACAGGTCGGCGGGCACCGACAGGCCGCGGGCCGCCAACTCCTGCAGCACCCCGATGGCGATGTAGTCGCTGCCGGTGAAGACAGCGGTGGGCCGGAGCTCGGCGAGGATCGCCTGGGTGGCGTCGCGCCCGAACTCCCGTTCATAGGCGCCGAACCGGACCATGCCGTCCGCGACCGGCAGCGCGGCCTCGGCCATCGCCCTGGCGAAGCCGGCGAAGCGCTCGCGGCTGCTCAGCAATTGCTCCGGACCGCCGATATGGGCGATGCGGCGGTGGCCGGCGGCGATCAGGTGGCGGGTGGCGTCATAGGCGCCGGCCTCGTTCTCGACGAAGATCCGGGTGACATTGGCGCCCGGCACATCCTCGTCGAGCAACACCACGTCGGTGCGCCCGTCGATCAGGTCGCGCAGGCGCCCGTCATCGACCCGGTTGGTCAGGACCAGCAGGCCGTCGACATGGCGGGCCGCCAGCCGGTCGATGCTGGCGGCCTCCATCTCCAGGTCGCCGCCGGTGCTGCTGAGCAGGATCGAGAAGCCCGCACGCCGCGCCTCGTCCTCCGCCGCCGCTGCCAGCGCGGCGAAAAACGGGTTGGCGATTTCGGGCGTGACCAGGCCGATGGTCTCGGAGCTGCCGAGGCTGAGGCGCTTGGCCAGCAGGTTCGGGCGATAGCCCAGCCGCTTCGACGCGGCATCGATCCGCCCCGCGGTCTCCGCCGGCAGCTCGATATTGCCGTTCAGGTGGCGCGAGACCGTGGCCGGTGAAACACCCGCCTCCCGCGCGACGTCGCGAATGGTCGCCATCCTGCCTCCGACCATGACGCTAGCGCCAGAAACCGGTTTAGTAAACCGGTTTCTGATTCTTCATGGTGCGATCTGGAGATCCGGCCGAGGGTACCCAAAGGCGGCTAGCCGACGACCGCGGGTCGGACGGACATACCGCTCGCCGACATCCGTTTCTGCTATCGATCCCTGATCGTGCACTGCGTGAGCTTGGCAGAGTTCACAAAAGGAAATTAAACTCCGACTCTTTCTTTGGCCTGGAGATTAGAAGTGACACCAATATCCAAGGCTCTCGTATTTGTCAGCACACTATCAGTATCAGCCTGCGCTCAAAGCCATACGATGCAGAACAAGTTCGTGGCAGAAGAATATAAAGTCGCCGCCAGCAAAGGCGATCTGATTGGCAAGGTGCGTCTATCCCAAACTCGTGCGAGAATCACATTCTGCCTTTTGATCATCGTGCCCGCGACCGAGTACACGCGGGAATGGGCACAAGCGACTGCGGATGGTCGACAGGTGGACAATTCAGGGATAACTCGTATCCGTGATGCGAGAGCAGGTGGAGTTGCCGTATGCGACGGCAGCGGCAATTTTGCGGCCGGCAGCCTTGGTTCGGGCCGCTGGATCGTGCTGGCATCGTTACTCTGGTACGTTGGCCGCGGACGGCATGAGGACACACTCTGGGGTGAAGTCGATGTCCAGCCGAACAAGACCAGCCAAATCCTGTTGACTCCATAGCGAGCTCAGACGAGCAGAGGCGAATATGGCTGAATTCCTGGACGGCCGCTGCGCCTGCGGCTCCGTACGGTACCGGCTGCTGTCGCCGCCGATGGTCGTGCATTGCTGCCATTGCTGCGACTGCCAGCGGCAGACCGGCAGCGCCTTCGTGCTCAACGCGCTGATCGAGGCCGACCGGGTCGAGTTGCTGTCGGGAGAGCCGGAGGCCGTCGCCGTGCCGACCGACAGCGGCAAGCCGCATGTCATCCACCGCTGCCCCGCCTGCCGCACGGCGCTGTGGAGCACCTATAGCGGCCGCACCCAGATCCGCTTCGTCCGCGTCGGCACGCTGGACGACCCGGCGGCGCTGCCGCCCGACGTGCACATCTTCACCCGGTCGAAGCTGCCCTGGGTGGTGCTGCCGGACGGCGTCCCCGCCTTCGAGATCTACTATGAGACGGAAAAGCTCTGGCCGAAGGCCAGCCTGGAACGCCGGCGCTTGGCCCTGGGCGGCTGACGCTCGCGTCCCCGCTCAGGCGAAGGCCGGCCGCGCGCCCTCGCCGACGCCGGGCGGCAGCATCGCCACGGCCGGCATCTCAGGCGCCGGAGCGAACAGCTGGTCCGCGCGTGCCGCAGCCCAGGCCTTGTCCTTGGCCAGCGCCGCCGGGCGGTTGTCGGTGCGGCACAGCATCAGCGCGCCGGAGGGGTGCTGCCACAGGTCGAAGCCGAGCAGGTCGGGGAACTCGCGCAGCGCCGCCTGCAGCAGGGGCGCCGAGCCCTCCGCCGCCAGGAGCCGCCGCGACAGGGCGTTGCGATAGAGCTTCAGACCATCCCGTTCCCGGACTTCGCGTGCGACCGCCATTCCCGGTTCTCCTCTGCCCGGGGCCGCCCCAGGACCAAGATGCCTCCGCGGCCCGACATGGAGAGAACATAGAGCGAACGCCGCAGCGAGTCCAGCAAAAGGAACATTCCGAGAACTGGCCGTTTCGTTCAAGCCGTCGGGCCCGCCCTGGCGCAGACTGTGGGCATCGACCAAGGAGGTCCGTCATGAGCCGAGCCCTTCCCTCCCGCACCCTCAGCGTCTGGATCGACCGCGACCCCGACGCCGTCTATGCCTTCCTGTCGGTTCCCGAGAACTTCATGCAGTGGGCCAGCGGCCTCGCCGATTCGCTCAAGCGCGACGACGACGGCTGGGTCGCCGAGACGCCGGAGGGCACTATGCGGGTCCGCTTCACCCCGCCCAACCCGCTCCGCATCGCCGATCACTGGGTGATCCCGCCGAGCGGTCCGGAGATCTCCCTGCCGATCCGGGTGCTGGCCAATGGCGGCGGCAGCGAGGTGACGTTCCACCTGTTCCGCCTGCCGGAGATGGACGACGCCCGCTTCGCCCGCGATGCCGAATGGGTCGAGCGTGACCTGGCGACGCTGAAGCGGTTGCTGGAGGCCGCCGGCGCATAGACGAACGTCGAATACGTCCCACAACGACGCGGCTGCTAAAGTTCCAATATAGCGCGCCGTACTATCGGGACGTCTGTCCTCACAAAATCGGCGCGCCGACCACAATGATCAGGGGGAGGATGCGTCGATGACTGCTGTGTCAGGTGCCGAACTTCGAGCACCGTTGCGAACGCTCAGCAAAGCCGAGGAGCGCAAGGTCATATTTGCGTCGTCGCTGGGGACGGTGTTCGAGTGGTATGACTTCTACCTCTACGGCGCGCTCGCCACGTCGATCGCCAAGAACTTCTTCTCCGGCGTCAACCCGACCGCGGCCTTCATCTTCACCCTGCTGGCCTTCGCCGCGGGCTTCTTCGTGCGCCCCTTCGGCGCGCTGGTGTTCGGACGGCTGGGCGACCTGGTCGGCCGCAAATACACCTTCCTGGTCACCATCGTGATCATGGGCGTGTCGACCTCGGCGGTGGGCTTCCTGCCCGGCTACGAGGCAATCGGCATCGCCGCCCCGGTGATCCTGATCCTGCTGCGGCTGGCGCAGGGCCTGGCGCTGGGCGGCGAGTACGGCGGGGCCGCGACCTATGTCGCCGAGCATGCGCCGCAGGGCAAGCGCGGCTTCTACACCGCCTGGATCCAGACCACCGCGACGCTGGGCCTGTTCCTGTCGCTGATCGTCATCCTGGTCTGCCGCATGTCGATGGACGCCGCGACCTTCGACGCCTGGGGCTGGCGCATCCCGTTCCTGGTCTCGATCATCCTGCTGGTGGTCTCGATCTGGATCCGGCTGCAGCTCAACGAATCGCCGCTGTTCCAGCAGATGAAGGCCGAGGGCAAGGGCTCCAAGGCGCCGCTGACCGAATCCTTCGCCCGCCGCGACAACCTGAAACTGGTGGTGCTGGCCCTGTTCGGCCTGACCGCAGGCCAGGCCGTGGTCTGGTACTGCGGCCAGTTCTACTCGCTGCTGTTCCTGACCAACACGCTGAAGGTCGACGCCCAGACCGCCAACCTGCTGGTGGCGGCGGCGCTGCTGGTCGCCACGCCGTTCTTCCTGGTGTTCGGCGCCCTGTCCGACAAGATCGGGCGCAAGCCGATCATCATGGCCGGCTGCCTGCTGGCGATCCTGACCTACTTCCCGCTGTTCCAGGCGCTGACCCACTACGCCAACCCGGCGCTGGAGGCGGCCCAGGCGTCGTCGCCGGTGACGGTGATCGCCGACCCGGCCGAATGCAGCGTGCAGTTCAACCCGGTCGGGACGTCCAAGTTCACCAGTTCCTGCGACATCGCCAAGGCCGCGCTGGTCAAGGCCGGCGTCCCCTACAGCAACCAGGCCGCGCCGGCCGGGTCGAGGGCCGAGATCGACATCGGTAGCACCCGCATCGCTGCCTATGACGCGACCGCGGCGGATGCGGCGACGGCCGGCCCCGCCTTCACCAAGAGCTTGGCCGACGCGCTGAAGACCGCCGGCTACCCGGCCTCGGCCGATCCGGCGCAGATCAACCACTTCATGGTCTGGCTGATCCTGTTCGTGCTGGTGCTGTACGTCACCATGGTCTACGGCCCGATCGCGGCGCTGCTGGTGGAGATGTTCCCGACCCGGATCCGCTACACCTCGATGTCGCTGCCCTACCACATCGGCAACGGCTGGTTCGGCGGCTTCCTGCCGGCGACCGCCTTCGCCATCGTCGCCGGCACCGGCAACATCTACAGCGGCCTGTGGTACCCGATCATCATCGCCGGCATCACCTTGGTCGTCGGCACCCTGTTCGTGCGCGACACCAGGCACGTCGACATCCGGGAGACCTGATCCCGACAAAGCACGGCTTGTATCGGCCTGGAGGCCGCGCCCAGAATGGCGCGGCCTTCTTTCTTTGGTCCGATATGACTGATGCGACCGTCGTTCTGATCGCCGACGACCACCCGCTGGTGCGGCGCGCCTTGGCCGAGACGCTGGCCGAGGTGATGTCGCCCGCCCCTGCCGTGGTCCAGGCCGGCAGCTTCCCCGAGGTCCTGGACATCCTCGGCGACCGTACCGTCGACCTGCTGCTGCTCGACCTGTCGATGCCGGGCATGAACGGCTTCACCGGTCTGGCCTCGCTGCGCGCCGCCTTCCCCGCCGTGCCGGTGATCATGGTCTCGGCCAATGAGGAGCCCGCCGTGATGCGCCAGGCGATGGAGTTCGGCGCCTCCGGCTACCTGCCGAAATCGACGCCGCTGGCCGAGATCGGCGACGCCATCGAGAGCGTGCTGGCCGGCGGCATCTGGTTTCCAGAAGCGGCGGCCGGGCCGTCCGGTGCGGCGCCGGAGCGGAGCGAGCTGACCCGCCGGGTCGCCGAGCTGACGCCGCAGCAGCTGCGCGTCCTGGCCCTGCTGACCGAGGGCAAGCTGAGCAAGCAGATCGCCTTCGAGATGTCGATCACCGAGGCCACGGTGAAGGCCCATCTGTCGCAGATCTTCCGCAAGCTCGGGGTGCAGAACCGGACCCAGGCGGTGATCGCCGTGCGGCAGAGCGGCCTGCTCGACCCCGCCGGCCACTGACACCAACGGTCGAAAATATTGACTCGTCATCCCGTGCGCGCTGCGGCGCGAAGAGGCTGTGAAGCTATTTCGCCGGTGTGGGTTGGTGGCGACGAGAGGCGCGGCGGGAGGCCGATGTCTCCGCCCTTGGG
>Ga0207426_1000312_pt1 | contig 95006 bp, 105 predicted proteins | sample AraplaMF_Cvi_mMS_FD_184265 | JGI IMG/M metagenome (GOLD analysis project Ga0207426, IMG submission 184265) | Arabidopsis root microbial communities from the University of North Carolina, USA - plate scrape MF_Cvi_mMS (SPAdes) (version 2) | ecosystem: Host-associated > Plants > Roots >... | reverse complement strand
TGCTCGGGGTCGAGCACCTCCAGCATGGCGGCAGAGGGATCGCCCTGCACGCCGCGGCCCATCTTGTCGATCTCGTCCAGCATCATGACGCAGTTGCGTGCGCCCGCCTTCTTGATGCCCTGGATGATGTTGCCGGGCAGCGCGCCGATATAGGTGCGCCGGTGACCGCGGATCTCGGCCTCGTCATGCACGCCGCCGAGGCTGACGCGCACGAACGGGCGATCCATCGCGCGGGCGATGGACTGGCCGAGCGAGGTCTTGCCGACGCCGGGCGGGCCGACGAAGCAGAGGATCGGCGCCTTGCCCTGCGGCGCCAGCTTGCGCACCGCCAGATATTCGATGATCCGGCTCTTGATCTTCTCCAGGCCGAAATGGTCGGCATCCAGGATGCGGCGCGCCTCCTTGATGTCGATCGGCTTCTCCTCGGGCAGGGCCCAGGGCAGTTCGATCAGCCAGTCGAGATAGGTGCGGACCATGCCGGCTTCGCCGGCAGCCTCCGGCATGCGCTCGTAGCGGCGCAGCTCCTTCTTGGCGTGCGCCTCGGCTTCCGGCGGCATGTTGGCCTTGGCGATCGCAGCCGTCAGCTCGGTGACCTCGGCCGCCTTGCCGTCACCTTCGCCCAGCTGGCGCTGGATCGTCGCCATCTGCTCGCGCAGGATCGCCTCGCGCTGCCGCTCGTCGAAGGTGGCGCGGGTCTTCTGGCCGATTTCATTGCTGATGCGCAGCACCTCCAGCCGCTCGGCCAGGTGCTTCGACACCTTCTCGACGCGCAAGGTGAGGTCGATGGTCTCCAGCACCTCCTGCTTGTCCTGCGGCTTGATGTCCATGAACGAGGTCGCCAGGTCCGCCAGCGCGCCGGGCGCGGTGGTGCTCTGGAACATCGCGACCAGCTCGGGCGGCGCCTGCGGCAGCAGCTCGATCGCCTCGATCGCCTGGCGCTGCAGGTTCAGCGCGCGCGCCTCGATCTCGGGCGAGTTCGTGGCCGGCTCGGGGATCTGCTGGATGCGCGCGGCCGGGAACGGCGTCCCCGGCAGGAAGTCGAGGATGCGCGCGCGCTGCACGCCCTGGCAGACGATGTGATGCGTGCCGTCGGGCGCGGTGATGTAGCGCACGATGTTGGCGATGGTCGCGACCCGGTAGAGGTCGTCCGGGCCGGGCTCCTCGATCTCGGGGCTGCGCTGCAGGACGATGCCGACCGGCCGCTGCTCGCGCAGCGCCTGCTGCGCGGCGGCGATGGACTTCGGACGGCCGATCGCGATCGGCGCGATGGCGCCGGGGAACAGCACCATCTCGCGCACGGGAATGATGATCAGTGCGTCTTCGGGGATCTTCACGTCGGGACCGTTTTGGGAAATGTCTTGGGAATTGGTCTGTGCGGTATTCATCTGTTCGGTGGCCATGATCGACCTCAGGATTTGGCGAGGCGCAGTGCGACGCAGCCGTCCATCACGAAGCGGCTGATGGCGTAGCGGCCAAGGGGCAATGCAATGCGGCGCTCAAAGCGCCCCTGCGGCAGTTCGAGCCGGTGGATGCGGGCGTTGCGAAGCTCCGGCGGAAGGGTGCGCTGGCCGGAGATCACGAGCACGCCGTCATGGATGACAGTCTCGACGTTGTCCGGATTGACGCCGGGAAGCGCAACCAGGATCAGGAGCTCATGCTCGGTCTCGAGCACGTCGATCGGCGGCTCCCAGCAGGCTTCCTGGCGGCCGAACTGCTGGCGCAGCCGTTCGGCGCGGGTCAGCTGGTCGAGCGCTTCGGACAGCATCCAGTCGAGGGGATTTTTGGGTTGCATGATGCGGACTCGGGGGGTGGGAAAGTCAGCATATGGGGCTGGTTCCCGGGAAATCCAGTGCAGCGACGCTGACGTGCCATGCGGATCGTGCGATCCCACAAGCAAACGCCGCGGCCCCCGCCGCGGCGTTCCATCATGAGCGCGCGGCGCGCCATCAGGCGGCGGCGCGATACTCGTCTTCCGCTTCGAGGTTGATGACGGAGATGGCGAGCTCGGTCAGCGTGTGGTCGGTCGCCTCTTCCTCGTCCAGCGTCTCCTTGAGCAGCCGTGCCGCGTCGTGCATGCCGAGCTCCTCGGCCCAGGTGCGCAGCGTGCCGTAGCGGGAGATCTCGTAATGCTCGACCGCCTGGGCGGCCGCGAGCAGCCCGGCGTCGAGGGCGGGGGCTCCCTTGAACGCCTTCATGATCTCGGCGCCCTCGTCCGTGATGCCGTTGATGGCCTCGCAAGGCTTGCCGCGTGCGGGCTTGCCCAGCATCTTGAAGATCTGGTCGAGGCGTCTGACCTGCCCTTGAGTCTCGCGCAGATGCTTGTTGAAGGCGGCCGCGAGATCCCTGGACTGCGCGGCCTTGGCCATCTTGGGCAGGGTCTTGATGATCTTGTTCTCGGCGAAATAGATGTCCTTCAGCGTTTCCAGGAACAGGTCGCTGAGCATCTTCGGCGCCCGGCGCGGCCGGCGCGCCGCCGTCTTTTTGGTTGTGCGTTTCTTCGCTCGTTTAGCCATAGGTCCTCCTCTTGAGGTGACACGGGAAGGCGGGCCTTCCTCAATCCTCGAGCGATCAAGAGCCGGGATGCGCAAATGTTCCTCGCGGAGCGCGCCGTGAGCCGCTATGGCTTGCCGCCTGAGCCAAGCTCTTCCGAGACAAGCCTGCCCGGGACGCCTTCCGATGCTCGACATCGCCCTGTCCGCCTTCGTGACGCTGCTGCTGGTGGTCGATCCCGTCGGCCTCGCGCCGGCCTTTCTCGCCGCGACCTCAGGCATGCCCGACAAGGTCAAGCGGACCATCGCTGTGCGCGCGCCGCTGATCGCGGCCTCGATCCTGGTGGTGATCGCGCTGGTCGGAAACTGGCTGCTGCGCCAGCTCGGGATCGGCATCCCCGCGTTCCAGATCGCCGGCGGGCTGCTGCTGTTCGGCGTCTCCTACCAGATGATCTTCGGCGACCGTCCGCATCGCGAGGCGCGCGAGGCCGACAAGGCGTCCTCCGAGCATGCGTCCGACGTCGCGGTGTTTCCTCTGGCCATTCCCATGATGGCCGGTCCAGGCGCGATCGCGACCACGTTGCTCCTGTCGGGCGATGCCGGCTATGGCGCGCGGCTCGCGGTCATCATCGCGATCGTGCTCGCGGTGTGCCTGCTCTGCATGCTCTGCTTCATTTCGGCTCAGCTGATCGCCCGCACCCTCGGGCGCACCGGAAACGCCGTGCTCTCGCGGGTGCTCGGCATGCTGCTCGCGGCCTATTCGGTGCAGTTCGTGATCAACGGCGTCGCCGCCGTCCGCGCGAGCTTGACATAGGCCTGCGACAATCTGTTAATTCGTTGATTTTACGGCCTATTTCGTCGGATGGCGCGCGCGCCGTCCAGATGGCGGACAGGCCGGTCGCTTTCGCTTGCGCTGCCATGTTGCTTTGACGTACTTCCCCTTTCAGCAGCATCAGCAAAGCGGGATGTCGATGACAGCGGACGAGCGCGCCAAGAGACAGGCCATCATCGACGCCTGCCGCCGCATGAACGCGCTCGGCATCAACCAGGGCACATCGGGGAATATCAGCGTCCGCCATGCGGACGGGCTCCTGGTCACGCCGACCAGCGTGCCCTATGAGGCCATGACGCCGGACCAGATCGTGTTCATGACGATGGACGGCAAGCATGCGCCGGACCAGAAACCGTCCAGCGAGTGGCGCTTCCATCGCGACATCCTGAAGTCGCGGCCCGACGTCAGCGCCGTCGTCCACGCCCATCCGACCTACTGCACCATCCTGGCGATCATGGGCATGGAGATCCCGCCCGTGCACTACATGATCGCGGCCGCCGGCGGCGACAGCATCCGCTGCGCGCCCTATGCCACCTTCGGAACGGAGGAACTGTCCGAACATGCGGTGCGGGCGCTGGAGGGCCGGCTCGCCTGCCTGCTCGACCATCACGGCATGATCGCGATCGGCAAGACGCTGGACAAGGCGATGTGGCTCGCCGTCGAGGTCGAGACGCTGGCGCGGCAATATCACGGCTGCCTCCAGATCGGGAAACCGCCGCTGCTCTCCAGCGAGGAGATCGAGCGGGTCCGCCAGCGCATGGCAGGCTACGGCCTGTCGGAAGGGTAGGGCGGCCAGAGGTGTTCGTGCGGCTCAGACATCTCGTCGATCGCAAGGGATCGAACCGCTTCATGGTTCGCCTGCGCGCGCTCCTGCGCAGCAACGAGTTCTACCTGATCCCGCTGGCGCTGGTGATCGGCTTGCTCGCCGGCGCCATCGTGACGCTGATGGCCGAGATCGCGCAGATCGCGCATGTGGTGATCTACGGCATTCCTGTCGACGTCCGCCTCTCGGCCAATGCGCGCGTCACCGCCTGGGCGGCACTGACGGCGCCCGCGCTCGGCGGCCTCGCGCTCGGCATCATGGAATGGTCGCGGCGGCGGATGAAGATCTCGAACGCCGTCGACCCGATCGAGGCCAACGCCCTGCGCGGCGGCAATCTGTCGATGCGCGACAGCGTGGTGGTCTCGAGCCAGACGCTGATCTCCAACGGCTGCGGCGCCTCGGTCGGCCTGGAGGCCGGCTATACCCAGATCGGCTCCGGCATCGCCTCGCTGCTCGGCAAGTTCTTCAATCTGCGCCGCAACGATTTGCGCCTGATGGTCGGCTGCGGCGCGGCCGCCGCGATCGCGGCCGCGTTCGGCGCGCCGATCACCGGCGCCTTCTATGCCTGCGAGCTGATCGTCGGCGTCTATTCGGTCGGCAGCGCCGCGCCGATCCTCGCGGCCTCGCTGGCCGGCGCGCTGACCGCGCAATGGCTCGGCGGCGCACCCTATTCGCTGGAGATCCCCAAGGTCAGCGCCGTGGGCGTCGAGCAATATCTGGCGCTGATCGGGCTTGCGCTCGTCACCAGCGGTGTCGGCATCGCGGTGATGCGATCGTCGTCGATGTTCGAGCGACTGTTCAAATGGCTTCCGGTCTGGCTGCGCCCGGTGATCGGCGGCCTCATCGTCGGCAGCTTTGCCATCGCCACGCCGCAGGTACTGGCGGCCGGCCACGGCGCCATGGTGCTGGACCTGTTCCACGACATGACGATCGGGTTGATCGCGCTGATCATCGCCCTGAAGCTCACGGCGTGCCTGATCTCGCTTGCCTCCGGCTTTCGCGGCGGCCTGTTCTTCGCCTCGCTGTTCGTCGGCAGCCTGATCGGAAAATTCTTTGCCGCCGTGCTGCTGCTGATCAGCCCGAACTTCGTGATCGATCCGCTGGTGGCGATGCTGACGGGCATGGCGACGCTGGGCGTCGCCATCGTCGGCGGTCCGCTCACCATGTCGTTCCTCGTGCTCGAGATGACGCGCAACGTCGACGTCACCGCGGTGGTGCTGGCCGGCTGCATCGTCACCTCGATCTGCGTCCGCTTCATGTTCGGCCACTCCTTCTCGACCTGGCGCCTGCATCTGCGCGGCGAGACCATCCGCAGCGCCAACGACGTCGGCTGGCTGCGCAACCTCACCGTCGAGCGCTTGATGCGCTCCGATGTCGGCAAGGTGCCGTCGACCACGACCATCGCCGCCGTGCGCCGCGAATTCGTGCTGGGCTCGCGGCCGGGCATCGTCATCGTCAACAATGCCGACGAATATATCGGCCTCGTCCTGCTGCCCGACCTGTTCTCCAGCGACCTCGACACCATCGCCGACGACATCCAGGTGATCGAGCTCGCCCGTCTGATCGACATCGTGCTGATCCCGGAAATGAACGTGAAGAGCGCGATGGCGGTGTTCGACGAGGCGGAAGCGGAGATGCTGGCGGTGGTCGATTCCACCGACAGCCGCAAGGTGGTCGGCTTCCTCACCGAGACCTTTGCCCGCCGCCGCTATGTCGAGGAGATCGACAAGGCGACGCGCGGCGTGCTGGGGGCGCTGTAGTCAATCGTGGAAGCGGGACGGCGTGCATGCGCAGCGCCGTCCCGTCTTCTATCGGCCCGGTTGAGACGGAGCCGCAACGAGGCAGGCCACGATCCGACGGACCAGCGGCAACACCAGGAGCAGCGTCGGGAAGGCGACGAGCCATGACAGCCCCCAGGCGCCCGGCCATGTCGCGAGGAACGCCGGCGTTGCGCCGAGGCTCCGGAGCGTCGAAATGACCGACACCACGGCCGTCATGAGGATGGACAGCACGAATGGCATCACGATCGGCGCATAGCGCGCCGGCAGTTTGCGAACCGCAATCATCTGATTTCTCTTGGAGAATAGGACGCGTCAGTCACGGTGAACCCTAAAAATCGGCATCGATCCCGACGGCGTCGGTTGATGCGTTGGTTCACGTGAAACGCTTACGGCGACCGGAAAACGGCGCGGCTGTTCATTATCCGCTCAGGTTGAGTGGCGCAACATGGATCGGATGGTTCGGTTTACAATCGTTCAAAGCGTGGCAGATTGCCGCGATGATGAAACCATTTCAGTGGTTTGCGCGTTACCAACGGTTTGCATAGATGTGTTTTGCCGAAAACAGAGGAAGATCAAGATGAGCAGATTCATGATTTCCGCAGCCGGCCGCAGCACCGTCCTGGCCGCATGCGCAGGCCTGGCGCTGCTCGCAACGTCGGTGTCGCCCTCGGCCGCGGCAGCGCCCCGGCCGGCACAGGCCGCGCCCGCAAACGCAGGTCAGGGCTCCTCCGACGTCACTGATTTCAGCGCAGCCCGTCGCCGCTACTATCGGCGCGGACCGAACGCCGCAGGGCTCGCCTTCATGGGCGCGGCTGCCGGCATCATCGGCGGAGTGATCGCCGAGCAGCGCCGCCGCGACTACTATGAGAATAACTATTATTACGGCCGGCGCTACTATGGTGGCCCCGGTTACTACGGCGGCCAGGGCTATTACGGCGGCAATCCCTATTACTACGACCCGGGCTATTGATATCGGCTCGTATCGAGCGGCCGGTCTGATCTCGCTTCGGAAAAGGGCGGTGCCTCGCGCCGCCCTTTTTCGTGCTTGCGTTCGTGCGTAGCCCGGGTGAGCGCAGCGATACCCGGGACGTCGCTCGCAAAGATCCCGGATGTCGCTGCGCTCATCCGGGCTACGGGACCGGGCTGTGTCGTCCGCGTGTCAATCCGCTCATGCGAAAATATTCCACTTTACCGAAATTCGGAAATAGCGTACGTATCGCCCATCCCGGCTCATCCTTGAGGGGCGATCATGTGATCGTCATTGTCGCGAGCCGGGCTTGCGGTGGACGCGGCAGCGTCGGGCGCGAATGGCCGGGGCAGGGCGGATTGCTCTCCGTGAGCCCCTAGGCATCGCGCGGACGAACGGCGCTGACAGGTTCGTCTCGTCTGTAAGTTTTCCGGCTTTGTCGACAGGGCTGGGAAAACTGCGGCGAACATGGCGGGCCGCGCGTACGGCAAAACCGTGTGGTCCTGGCCGTCGTTGCTACGGCCAAGCTCTTGCGGAGGCGGCGATCGCGTCAACCGGCGCGGCGCCGGTGAATTTCGCTGGGGTGAGGGAGGCCAAAGGGAATTCGGCTCCCGGGAGAGCACGGCATAAGCCGTCCGGCCATCGCGCAGGGAAGGCCGTGTGTTAGGCTTCACCTGTATGCTGCTGTGCGGTTCTTCCTGCGTGTGCCTTTCGCGCGGCGGACCGCGGGTGCCAGTCGGCACCCGGCCCTCCCTGCGCCCTCTTGGACAAGAGGGTGGAGTGACCAGGCAAAGCTCGGGCGAAATCAGCCGCGAGGGCGAGAAGACATGTCGTAGGATGGGTAGAGCACTTGCGAAACCCATCATGCTCCGGCGAAGCGGATGCGTGATGGGTTTCGCTTCGCTCTACCCATCCTACGAGTGCATGTCGGAGAACTGCAGTGTCGCCTTATACTCCGTCATTGCGAGCGCAGCGAAGCAATCCAGAATCCCTCCGCAGAAAGACTCTGGATTACTTCGCTGCGCTCGCAATGACGATGTGGAGGCGGTTGTGCGTCGACCGCTCTAGGCTTGCGCCAATCACCGCCCCGCCGGCGCCGACATCGCGCCGTTGGCGTAGCGCGACCAGTCGGGTGTGGTCGGCTGCGACGGCCAGATGGCGGCGTTGGAGTCGCGGACCGATTGCGTGACGGGAACGGGTTGCGCCTTGCGGGCGTGGTGACGGTCGTTTGCTGCGGCGGTCTGGACGGTGGCGGCGGCAATCAGCATGGCGCCGACAAGGACGAAAGTCTTTTGCATCGTTGCTTCTCCCGTGACGACGCACCGGCTGTGAAAAAATATCGTCGTCGTCGCGTCTGACATGGCGATGCGCCCTTTGGAATGTCAGCGGTGCCGCATTCACGTTGGAGCGAGCAAATTTTCTGGTCCCGGCTAAATATTCGGCAGTCACACCCGGGCGCGCGGTGGACTTGGCCTGCGCAATCCGGTTCAATGGGACAAATTGGCTTTCCAGGCGACAACGATGTCGAAATATCTGCTGGTCCTGCTCCTGATTGCCGCGCCGGCGGCGGCGCAGGTCAAGCCTTCGCCGAAGAGTACAGCGGCGCATCCGGACCCCTGCGCACCGATCGGGCGGACCGCGGACGGCAAGCTGGTCTATTCCATGAAATGCGAGAACCTGCCGGCACCGCCCGCACCGCCGCCTCAGGCGGAACTGAAGGAGGCGCCGCCACCGGCCGCCGCCGAGCCGGAGCCCGAGGTGCGGCGGAGCGGCATTTTCGGCTGGTCCTACGACCGCAGATGATGCGGCTTCGCCCTTGCGCGAAGCCTTATGGAGTGCTCTTTGCTGAGAGTTCCCCGCGGGGCCTTGGCCCCCGATCCAGAGAGATGAGATGAGCAAACTCGTTATCCGCGCCGGCGATTTTACCTTCGATGCCCGTTTCGAGGAGCAAGCCGCGCCCAAGACCGTCGCCGCGTTCCGCAAGGCGCTGCCGTTCGAAAGCCACATCATCCATGTGCGCTGGAGCGGCGAGGCGGTCTGGATGCCGCTCGGCGACCTCGATTTCGGCGTCGGCTACGAGAACCACACCAGCTATCCCGCGCCGGGCCAGATCATCCTCTATCCCGGCGGCATCAGCGAGACCGAGATCCTGATGGCCTATGGCGGCGTCAGCTTCGCCAGCAAGATGGGCCAGCTCGCGGGTAATCACTTCATCACGGTGACTTCGGGGCTGGAGAATCTGGCAACGCTCGGCAAGAGCGTGCTGTGGAAGGGCGCGCTGCCGATCCGCTTCGAGGAAGTCTGAGTGACTGACATTCGCTACCCGCGAGATCTCCGCGGTTACGGCCGTAACCCGCCGCATCCGCAATGGCCTGATAATGCGCGGGTCGCGGTGCAGTTCGTCGTCAATTTCGAGGAGGGCGGCGAGAACAACATCCTGCACGGCGACCGCGCCTCGGAAGCGTTCCTGTCGGACGTGCTCGGCGCGCAGCCCTGGCCGGGCCAGCGTCACGCCAACATCGAATCGATGTTCGAATATGGCTCGCGCGCCGGCTTCTGGCGGCTGTGGCGGATGTTCAGCGAGCGGAAGTGGCCGACCACCGTGTTCGGCGTCGCGACTGCGCTCAAGCGCAACCCGGAAATCGTTGCGGCCATGAAGGAGGCTGGCTGGGATATCGCCAGCCACAGCCTGAAATGGATCGAGCACAAGGACATGACCGAGGCGCAGGAGCGCGCCGAGATCGCCGAGTCCATTCGCATCCACCTTGAGGCAACCGGGTCGCGGCCGCTCGGCTGGTACACCGGGCGCTCCTCGATCAATACCAATCGTCTGCTGATGGAGGAGGGCGGCTTCCTCTATCTCTGCGACTCCTATGCCGACGACCTGCCCTACTGGGTCAAGGGCGCCAAGGGCAAGCAGCTCATCATTCCCTATACGTTAGATGCCAACGACATGCGATTCATCAACCCGCAGGGGTTTGCCGAAGGCGAGCAGTTCTTCACCTATCTGAAGGACGCCTTCGACGTGCTCTATGCGGAAGGCGAGACCGCGCCGAAGATGATGTCGGTGGGGCTGCATTGCCGCCTCGCCGGCCGGCCGGGCCGCGCCGCGGGGCTGATCCGCTTCCTCGACTACATCGGCAAGCATGAGCGGGTCTGGGTGCCGACGCGGTTGCAGATCGCGCAGCACTGGCACGACAAGCATGCGCATCTCGCGGCAGATGCGTTCGAGATCGGATGATGGTGTGATGTCGCAAATCCCACTCGCCGATCTCAATGCCGCAAGCAAGGCCGATTTCGTTGCCGCGCTCGCCAACGTCGTCGAATACTCGCCGTGGATCGCGGAGAAGCTCGCCGAGCAGCGGCCGTTCGCAGGCGTCAACCAGTTGCACACCGCGCTGATGGCTGCGATCCAGGCTGCCGAGCCTGACGTACAGCTCGCGCTGATCCGGGCGCATCCCGATCTCGCCAACAAGACCCAGCGCGCCGCGGGCCTGACGGCGGAATCGACCGACGAGCAGAACAGCGCCGGCCTCGACCGGCTGTCGGAGGCCGAATACGCCGCGTTCGAGCGCGTCAACAACGCCTATCGTGAAAAATTCGGCTTCCCCTATATCGTCTGCGTGCGCCGTCACACCAAGGATTCCGTGCTGCGCGACTTCGAGACGCGGTTGCGCAACATCGCCAAGACCGAGACGCGGCGTGCGATCGAGGAGATCGGCCGCATTTCGGCGCTGCGGCTCGATCAGCTCGTCGCGGCCGATGACAAGCTCAAGGTGCATGGCCGGCTCTCGACGCATGTGCTGGACAACCACACCGGCAAGCCTGCGCCCGGGATTCCGGTGGAGCTCGTCGAGCTCGCGAATCTCGGCGAAAGCCGCGTTATCGCGCGCACCGTGACGAACGCAGACGGCCGCACCGATCAGCCGTTGATCGGCGGCCGTCCGCTGCCGATCGGCCGCTACGAGCTAAGGTTCAGCGTCGCCAAATATTATGCCGAGCGCAACGTGCCGCTGTCAGACCCGCCGTTCCTCGACGAAATCCCCTTGCGCTTCGCGATCAGCGAGCCGGAGAACCACTATCACGTGCCGCTATTGGTCACGCCGTGGAGCTATTCGACCTATCGCGGCAGCTAGACGTGCTGCGCGGATGACGCGGCCACTGCTGCATCCGCCTCCGCCGCAGCGCCGCCGCTCAAGCCGTTGAAGAAGGCATTGAGCAGCACCGAGACGATCGCGCAGAGCAGGATGCCGGATTCCAGCAGCGGCTGGAGGTCGTGCGGCAGATTCCGGAAGAAGCCGGGAGCAGCGAGTGGGATCAGGCCGAAGCCGATCGAGACCGCGACGATGAAGAGATTGTAGCGGTTGGTGCGGAAATCGACCGAGGTGAGAATGCGTGCGCCGGTTGCCGCGACCATGCCGAACATCACGAGGCCCGCGCCGCCGAGCACGACCAGCGGCACCGCCTCGACCAGCGCGGCGAGCTTCGGCAGCAGGCCGAGCACGAGCATGATGCAGCCGCCCGTGATCGTCACCCAGCGCGAGCGCACGCCGGTGACCGAGACGAGGCCGACATTCTGCGAGAACGAAGTGTAGGGGAACGTGTTGAAGATGCCGCCGAGCAGCGTGCCGACGCCGTCGGCGCGCAGGCCCCGGCTCAGCGCTTCGCGGTCCACGGCCTTGCCGGTGATATCGCCGAGCGCGAGGAACATGCCGAGCGACTCGATCATCACCACGATCATGACGACGCACATGGTGATGACAGGCACCAGATGGAATTGCGGCATGCCGAAGCGGAACGGGATCACGAGCGCGCCCCAGGAGGCCGCCACGACCTTGTCGAAATGCATCACGCCGAGCGCGCTCGCGAGCACGGCGCCGGCGATGATGCCGAGCAGCACGGCGACATTGGCAAGAAAGCCGGTGCCCCATTTGATCAGGCCGAGGATGAACAGCAGCACGAACAGCGAGATGCCAAGGCCCTGCAACTGCCCGTAGGCCGGATTGGGAAAGCTGCCGGGAACGCCATCGACGACCTTGGTCAGCGTCGGCAGGCCGCCGCCGGCCCAGTTGATGCCGACACGCATCAGCGAGATGCCGATGATCAGGATGATGGTGCCGGTGACGACGGGCGGAAACAGCGGCAACAGCCGGCTGACGAAGGGCGCGGCGACGATGCCGAACAGGCCGGCCGCAATCACCGAGCCGTAGATGCCGAGCAGGCCGATATCGGGCGCGGCCGCCATCGACAGCATCGGGCCGACCGAGGCAAAGGTCACGCCCATCATCACGGGCAGGCGGATGCCGACGCCGGGAAAGCCGAGGCATTGCACCAGCGTCGCAATCCCGCAAGCAAACAAATCGGCGCTGATCAGGAAGGCGACGTCCTCCGGCGGCAGCTTCAGCGCGCGGCCGATGATCAGGGGCACCGCAACCGCTCCGGCATACATCACCAGCACGTGCTGGAGCCCGAGCGCCAGCAGGCGCGGGAGCGGCATGACCTCGTCGACGGGATGCACTTCGCTGGTCATGAATGATCCCCCCTGAATGATCGACCTATCCGAACTTGTCGTGCAATGCCGGAAACAGCCGGTCCGGCTTGAACGGTGGCGCGGTGAAACGAATGCCGGTGGCGTCCGCGATCGCGTTGCCGATCGCAGCGGCAACGGGATTGTATGGACTCTCGCTCATCGACTTGGCGCCGAGCGGCCCGATCGTGTCCGACGTCTGCGCGAACAACACCTCGGTGCGCGGCACGTCGGCGAAGGATGGCAGGTGGTAGTCGCGGAATTTCGGATTGGTGACGCGCCCCTCCGCGTCGATCACCATCTCCTCGTAGAGCGCAGCGCCGAGCGCCTGAGCCACGCCGCCCTCGACCTGGCCGCGGCACTGCATGGGGTTGGCGACGACGCCGGCATCCGCCGCCTGCACGCTCCTGAGAATCCTGAGCTCGCCGGTCGCCTTGTTCACGGCGACACGAAAACCCTGCACGTTGAAGCCGACCGAGCGCGGCGTACCACCGGAATTGCCGCTGCCAGCGAACGGCTGGCCGCGCTCGCGGGCGAGCTTCGCCAGTTCCGCAAAGGGCATGCGCCGCACGCCGCTGACGACGGACTCGTCGTCAAGCACGCAAGTCTCCACGTCGCAAAGCCACGCGTCCGCGGCCGCCACCTTCAGTTCGGTCGCAAGCTGCAGGGCCGCGGCATGCGTCGCCTTGCCGGCGACGAACGTGCCGGCGCTGCCATAGGCGCCGGTGTCGTGACCGCCATGGGCGGTGTCCGACTGGCGCAGGCGGATGCGGTCGACGGTGGTCGCGAGGATCGTCGCCGCGATCTGGCGGTGGACGGTGCTGGTGCCGTTGCCGAACTCGGCGGTGCCGACGGTGAGGTCGAAACCACCGGTGTCGTTGAGCGCGATCGTGGCATCCGCGATGTGGCCGGCCGGCGGCACGGTGTCGATCATGGTCAGCGCGACGCCGTCGCCGATCAGCCATTCCGGCGACAGGTCCGGCTGCGGCCCATCCGCCTGCATCGCGCGCTCGACGAGATCGAGGCACTGGTCGAGCCCATAGGAGCCATAGAGCACGTCGTGAAACTCGGACGGCGGCGGCGACAGCATGGGATCGCCCAGCCTGATGATATTGCGCCGGCGCATCTCGTAAGGGCTGATGCCGAGCTGCCGCGCCAGCTCGTCGATCGCGGCCTCGATCGCGATCTGCGTCTGCGGCAAGCCATAGCCGCGAAATGCGCCCGCCGGCACCGTATTGGTGTAGACGGCGTAGCCGTCGACCCGCTTGTTCGGGCAATTGTAGACGGCGATGGACTCCGACAGCGAGTGAAACATCACGGGGCCGGCGTGATTGCCGTAGGCGCCGGTGTTGGAGAGCACCTCGAGCTGGAGCGCGGTGAGCTTGCCGTCGGCAGCGGCGCCTGCCTTGATGTGGACCCGCATCGGATGCCGCGTCGAGGTCGCGATGAACTGCTCCTCGCGCGTCAGCTCCAGCTTCACCGGCCGTCCGGTCCTGAGCGCGGCGAGCGCCAGGATGTCCTCGACGAACATCTCCTGCTTGCCGCCAAACCCACCGCCGACGCGTTCGCAGAACACGCGGACCTTGTCCATGGGAAGCCCAAAGATGTCCGACAGCGCACGCCGGGTCAGGAACGGCACCTGCGTCGAGGTGCGGACGTTGAGCACGCCCGCTTCATCATGCCAGGCGAGGCCGCCATGGGTCTCCAGCGCCGCATGCTGCACGCGGTGACTGTGGAAGGTGGCTTCATAGGTGACGGCAGACGTGGCGAGCGCCGACGCGACGTCGCCGAACTCGCCATGCGTCTCCGCAGCCAGGTTGCGCTGGGGATCGGCGATGCGGTTGGCGGTGGTCCGGTCGGGATGGATGATCGGTACACCGGGCGCCATCGCCTGCTCCGGATCGATCAGCGCCGGCAGAATCTCGTAATCCACTTTGATCCGGCGGCACGCCTCCTCGGCGGCGGCTTCGCTCTCGGCCACGACCGCGGCAACCCGCTGCCCGATGAAGCGGACGACGTCGTCGAGGACGCGGGTGTCCTCGGGATCCATCCAGTCCTTCTCGTGGCGCGCGGTCGAGATCAGGACGGACGGCGCATCCTCATGGGTCAGCACGGCGTGCACGCCGGGAACGCCGAGGGCCGCAGAGGTGTCGATGGCGACGATCCGCGCATGGGCGTGGGGCGAACGCAGCAGCTTGATGTGCAGCAGGCCCTCGATCGCGGTGTCGAAGGTGTAGCGCGCCGCACCGCGCACCACGTCTGGACCCGCGGGCGCCGGCAGGCTGCGGCCGAAGGCGGCACCGGCCTCGACGCTCGTCTCGACATTGGTCTTGCCGAGCAGGGCATCCTCGATCGCGCGATAGCCCGTGCAGCGGCAGATGTTGCCCTTCAGTGCCGCGCCGAGATCGGTGCGCTGCGCCTGGTTCAGCGACGCGCAGGTCAGGATCATGCCGGCGGTGCAGAAGCCGCATTGAAAGCCCTGCGCATCGAGGAAGGCCTGCTGCATCGGATGCGCGCCGGCCTCGCCGCCGAGACCTTCGATCGTGGTGACAGCGCGGCCCTCGGCCCGGAAGGCCGGGATCAGGCAGCTATGCACGGGCTCGCCGTCGAGCAGCACGGTGCAGGCGCCGCAATCGCCGGCGTCGCAGCCCTTTTTCACGCCGAAATGGCCGAGCTCGCGCAGGAAGGTGCGCAGGCACTGACCAGCGCGCGGCTGCTGCGCGAACGTCGTTCCATTGACCTCGAAGCTCATGATGTCGTCCCCAGGAGCTCGCCGCGGATCTCCTCGGCGAGCCGCAGCGTCATGTGCTTGCGCCAGAGCGGCTTGCCGTGGATGTCGGTGTGGTACAGGCCATCCGTGATCTGCTGCATGACCGCATCGCGAAGCGTGCTCGCGTCGGGCGGCTTGGGAAACGACAGCCGGATCGGCCGCACCGTGGAAGCGGTGACCGTCAGCGCCAGCGTGCCGTCGGCGTCGAAGCTGCCGATCAGAAGCGCTGCCGAGCGGCCGACCGGCGCGAGCGAGATCTGGCGAAACGCCGTGCGGCGCTTCAGCGCGGCGATCGGAATATCGATCTGGCGCAGCAGGTCACCCGGCGTCATGCGGTTGCGCTGGTTGCCGGTCACGAAGTCGACGACCGCGATCCGCTGCTCACCGCCATCCGCCTTCCAGATGGTGCAGACACCGTCGAGCGCCGCTGTGAGGGAGATCATCGGTCCGGCCGGCAGCGACATGCAGAGATTGCCGCCGACCGTCGCGGACTTCCAGATCTTGAAGGACGCAAGGAACGCGCGGCAGCACTGGCCGATCAAGGGCGCTGCGAGCCAGTCGGAGGGGCAGGCGAGTCCATCGAGCTGCGCGACGGTGCAGGTGGCGGCAATACCGAGATGGCTCTCGCCGATCGTCAGCGCCGGCCATTTCAGATCGGTGAGGTCGATCAGTCGCTTCAGGTGCGCTTGCGGCTCCGAGAACAGCCAGGTGCCGCCTGCAAGCCAAGCATCGCCTGGCGTCCAGGTGGGCAGCTCAGCGCGCGTTTGCGGATGCGCCACCGTCGTGATGGTATTCAAATCCATGGCCGCGCCAGAAAGCTTCCGCCCGGTGAATCGTGCGATAGAGTCTTGCAAGACCGGAGCCAAGTCGCAACAAACAAGTCGTTGCGGGATGGCCTTCGGGCACTTGGCCGCATTGAATGCCTGTCGCCGAACGCAAGGAGAATCGGGATCATGAGCGAGCCAAAGCCGATCTGGATCCGGGACCCCCTGGCCATCCTGGCCGACGGTGCTGATCACGGCATTGTGGTGAAGGACGGCCGGATCGTCGAGCTCGTGCCGGCCGGCGGCAAGCCCGCGACGACCGATGTTGCCGTGTTCGATGCGAGCGAGCATGTCGTGCTGCCGGGGCTGATCAATACTCATCATCATTTTTACCAGACCCTGACGCGGGCGCTGCCGGCGGCGATGGACCGCGAGCTGTTTCCCTGGCTCCAGGCGCTCTACCCGGTGTGGGCGAAGCTGACGCCCGAGCGGCTGGAGCTCGGCGTCACCGTGGCGATGTCCGAGCTGCTGCTCTCGGGCTGCACCACCACGACGGATCATCACTATGTCTTCCCGGCCGGGCTCGAGGAGTCCGTCGATATCGAGGTCGGCGTCGCACAGCGGCTCGGCATGCGCGTTCTGCTGACGCGCGGCTCGATGAACCTGTCGCAGCGTGACGGCGGCCTGCCGCCCGACAGCGTCGTGCAGGACGAGGACACCATCCTCGCCGACAGCGCGCGCGTGGTCGCCAGGCATCACCAGCGCGGTGCGGACGCGATGGTGCAGATTGCGCTGGCCCCGTGCTCGCCATTCTCGGTGACGACATCGTTGATGCGCGCCACCGCCGATCTCGCCGGCAAGCTCGACGTGCGCCTGCATACCCATCTGGCCGAGACCGAGGACGAGAACAGGTTCTGCGAGCAGATGTATGGCTGCCGTCCGCTCGACTATCTCGAACAATGCGGCTGGCTCAACGCCCGGACCTGGCTCGCTCACGGAATCTTCTTCAACCCGGACGAGATGCGGCGGCTCGGCAAGGCCGGGACGACCGTCAGCCATTGCGCCTGCAGCAACCAGTTGCTGGCGTCCGGCTGCTGCCCGGTGTGCGAGATGGAGGAGGCCGGCGTCGGCATCGGCATCGGCGTGGACGGTTCGGCCTCGAACGACGGATCGAACCTGATGCAGGAGGTGCGCGCGGCCTTCCTGCTGCAACGGGCGCGCTATGGCGTGACCAAGGTCAGCCACAAGGATGCGCTGCGCTGGGCGACCAGGGGCTCGGCGGCCTGCGTCGGCCGTCCGGAGCTCGGCGAGATCGCCGTCGGCAAGGCGGCGGACCTGGCGCTGTTCAAGCTCGACGAGCTGCGCTTCTCCGGCCACGGCGATCCCCTGGCCGCGCTGGTGCTGTGCGGGGCGCATCGGGCCGACCGGGTCATGGTGGCGGGAAAATGGGCGGTGATTGACGGGGCGATCCCGGGCCTGGATGTCGCCGACCTCATCCGCCGTCACAGTTCGGCGGCGCGGGCCATGCAGGCGGGCTGATCAAGCCGAAAATTGAAAGAGGGGGCGACCACAAGTGCCGGGTGCTTCTGGCCACCCCCTCCGAACCTCCTCCGGGAGGAGCAGGTGTTTTAGGCAATGCAAGAAGCGTGCTACTTGCCCGGCAGCTTGTCGTCGATGCCCTTGACGTAGAAATTCATCCCGAGAATCTGGCCATCAGCGAGATTGGCGCCGCCCTTGCACTCGACCTCCTTGCCGTCCTGCCCAATGACCGGGCACTTGAACGGGTGCAGCTTGCCTGAGGTGATCGCGGCCTGGGCATCCTCGGCCAACTTCTTCACATCGTCAGGCATGTTGGTGTAGGGCGCCATCGCGAACATGTGGCTGTCGAGGCCGCCCCAGGTGTCCTCGGACTTCCAGGTGCCGGCGAGCTCGGCCTTGACGCGCTCGATGTAGTAGGGGCCCCAGGTATCGAGGATCGAGGTCAGCTGGGTCTTGGGCCCGAACTTGATCATCTCGGAATCCTGGCCGAAGGCGAGCTTGCCGCGCTCGCTGGCGATCTGCATGGCGGCCGGCGAGTCCGTGTGCTGCATGATCACGTCGGCGCCCTGGTCGATCAGCGCCTTGGCGGCGTCGGCTTCCTTGCCCGGATCGAACCAGGTGTTGGCCCAGATGATCTTGACCTTGATGTTCGGGTTGATGGTCTGCGCCGCCAGGATCGTCGCGTTGATGCCGGAGACGACCTCGGGAATCGGGAACGAGCCGATATAGCCGAGCACGCCGGACTTCGACATCTTGGCCGCGATCAGGCCCTGGATGTAGCGGCCCTGATACCATTTGGCCGAATAGGTCGACATGTTCTTGTCGCGCTTGTAGCCGGTCGAGTGCTCGAAATGCACGTTCGGGTACTTCTTGGCGACCTTCAGCGTCGGGTCCATGTAGCCGAACGAGGTGGTGAAGATCAGCTTGTTGCCGGCGCGGACGAGTTGCTCGATGGCGCGCTCGGCGTCGGGGCCCTCGGGCACGTTCTCGAGATAGGTGGTCTCGATCTTGTCACCGAGCTCCTTGACCAGAGCCTGGCGGCCGAGATCGTGCTGGTAGGTCCAGCCGAGGTCTCCGATCGGACCCAGGTAAATGAAGCCGACCTTCAGCTTGTCGGCGGCGGAGGCTGCACTGACGCTCCCGGCAAGCAATAGCCCGGCAGCCAGCGCAAGAAGTGATTTCCTCATCATCAATCTCCAAACATCAGGGGAAAGCCACGATCCGCAACGTGCGCGCCCCATCGCGCATGCCGCGGAAATGAAAATTTAGCGGTCAGGCACGAACACGGTGCCGAGCGCGGCCGGCGCGGTCGAGCCGCCGGTGCGCGCGCGGGACAGCAGGACCAGCACGATGACGGTCGCGAGATAAGGCAGCGCCGACATGAATTGCGAGGGAATGCCGACGCCCCAGCCTTGCGCATGCAGTTGCAGGATCGTCACCGCGCCGAAGAGATAAGCGCCGACCACGAGACGGCCCGGCCGCCAGGACGCGAACACCACCAGCGCCAGCGCGATCCAGCCGCGGCCGGCGGTCATGCCCGGAATGAAGAAGGGCGTGTAGGCGAGCGGCAGATAGGCGCCAGCAAGTCCGGCGCAGGCGCCGCCGAACATCACGGCGAAGGTGCGGATGCGGAGCACGGGATAGCCGAGTGCATGCGCGGAGACGTGGTTGTCGCCGCAGGCGCGCAGGATCAATCCTGCCCGCGTGCGGTACAGGAACCACCAGACGCCGACGATCAGCGCGACCGAGAAATAGACGAAGCCGTCCTCGCCGAACAGAACGCGGCCGATCAGCGGAAGGTCGGTCAGGCCCGGAATGTAAAGATGCGCCGCGGGCGTGATGCGCTCGCCGACGAAGCCGGCGCCGATCAGACCTGAAAGGCCGATGCCGAGAATGGTCAGCGCGAGACCTGTTGCGACCTGGTTGACGGCGAGCCCGAGCGCCATCAGCGCAAACACCAGCGACATCAGCATGCCCGCGACGATGCCGAACAGCGCGCCGATGAAGACCGAGCCGGTGAGCCAGGCGCCGGCAAAGCCGCAGGCCGCACCGACGATCATCATGCCCTCGACGCCGAGATTGAGCACGCCGGAGCGCTCGGTCACGAGCTCGCCGGTCGCCGCAATCAACAGCGGCGTCGATGCCGCGAGCACCGCCAGGATGATGGCTTCAATGAGTTCCACTGGCCACCTGTCGGTTCGGGAACACCAGCTTGAAGCGGTAGAGAATGAGAGAGTCGCAGGCGAGCACGTAGAACAGCAGAATGCCCTGAAACACCTTGGTGACATCCAACGGGATCTTCATCGCGATCTGCGCCTGCTCGCCGCCGATAAAGGTCAGTGCGAGGAAAAGGCCTGCAATTAATATTCCAAGCGGGTTCAGCCGGCCGAGGAAGGCGACGATGATCGCGGTGAAGCCGTAGCCGGGCGAGATGCCGGGCTGGAGATGCCCGACGGGGCCAGCGACCTCGATGATGCCGGCAAGGCCCGCCAGCGCGCCTGATACGGCGAAGGTCAGGATGATCAACTGGTTGGCATTGAAGCCGCCGAACCGCGCTGCGCGCGGGGCGGCACCGACCACGCGAATTTCAAAACCCTTGATGGTACGCCCGAGCAGGATCGCCGCGGCCGCCACCACGAGCAGAGCGATGATGGAGCCGAGATGCAGCCGTCCGCCCTCGATCAGCAGCGGAACGGTTGCGACCGGGTCGAACTCGGCCGTCGTCGGGAAATTGAAGCCCTGCGGATCGCGCCAGGGACCGCGCACCAGATAATCGAGAAAGAGATCGGCGACATAGACCAGCATCAGGCTGGTCAGGATCTCGCTAGCACCGAACTTCACCTTGCAGATCGCGGGGATCAGCGCATAGAGCGCGCCCGCGGCGGCTGCGAGCACGAGCATCGCCGGCAGCACCCAGGCGCCCGCGTCGGTGCCTTGCGTCTTCACCGCGATCCAGCTTCCGGCGACGGCGCCGATCAGGAATTGGCCCTCGGCGCCGATGTTCCAGGCGTTGGCGAGATAGCACAGCGACAAGCCGATCGCGATCATCACCAGCGGTGTCGCCTTCACCGCGATCTCCTGCAGCGAATAGCCGTCGGTCAAGGGCGCGATGAAATAGGCGTGCAGCGCAAGCAGCGGATTCTTGCCGAGGATCGCGAACAGGATGATCATGGTGACGATCGTCAGGCCGATCGCGATCAGCGGCGAGACCAGCGCGATCGTGCCGGAGCGCTCGGCGCGCTTCTCAAGCACCAACTGCATGCGCGGCCTCCCTCGGCTCGAGGCTGCTGCCGCCCATGAGCAGGCCGAGCTTCTCGCGGGTCGCTTCGCTTGTCGCGAGCGGCGCGGAGAGCCGGCCATGGAACATCACGGCGATGCGGTCGGCGATCTCGGCAAGCTCGTCGAGATCCTGGCTGGTCACCAGCACGGCCGCGCCTGCGGTCGCAAGGTCAAGCAGCGCCTGGCGGATCACGGCGGCCGCACCGGCATCGACGCCCCAGGTCGGCTGGCTCACCACCAGGACCGCGGGATTGCGCAGGATCTCGCGCCCGACGATGAATTTTTGCAAATTGCCGCCGGAGAGCGATGCTGCTTCCGGATCGCGCTTGGCCTTGCGAACGTCAAACGTTTCGGTTGCGCGGTCCACCGTCTTCAGCGTTGCCGCGGTATCAATAAAACCATGATGGACCATGCCGCTCGCGGCATGCCCGGTGAGCAGCGCGTTCTCCGACAGCTTCATCCGCGGCGCGGTGCCGTGGCCGAGCCGCTCTTCGGGCACGAAGGCGGCGCCGAGCTTGCGCCGCTGCGTGATCGAGAGGTGGCCGGCGGCGATGCCTTCGATCACCACGGTGCCAGGGTCCTTCGACAAGCGCTCGCCGGACAGCGCGGCGAACAGCTCGTCCTGGCCGTTGCCGGCGACGCCGGCGACACCGAGGATCTCGCCGCCCTTCAGCTCGAACGAGATGTGCTCGAGCCGCACGCCATGCGCCTCGCCAGGGGGGAGCGAGAGGTCGTTGACGACCAGCCGTGGCACCGTGGTCTTGCGGCCGGCAGGCGCCTTCACTTCCTTGATCTCGCCGCCGACCATCATGCGCGCGAGCGAGGCGGCGGTCTCGAGCCGGGGATTGCAGGTGTCGACCTTCCTGCCGCCGCGCAGGATCGTGGCGGTGTCGCAGAGGCGTTTCACCTCCTCCAGCTTGTGGCTGATGTAGAGGATGGCGCGGCCTTCGGCCTTGAGGCGCTCCAGCACGATGAAGAGCTGGTCGGCCTCCTGCGGGGTCAGCACCGCGGTGGGCTCGTCGAGGATCAGGAATTTCGGGTCCTGCATCAGGGCGCGGACGATCTCGATGCGCTGGCGCTCGCCCACCGACAATTGCCAGACCTCGCGCCTGGGATCGAGCGGCAGGCCGTAGGTCTTCGAGACCTGCTCCAGCCGCGCCGACATGTCCCTGAAGGATTCTTTCCCATCGAGACCGAGGGCGACGTTCTCGGCGACCGTGAGGTTGTCGAACAGCGAGAAGTGCTGGAACACCATGCCGATACCGCGGCTGCGTGCCTCGGACGGGCCCGACAGCACGATGCGTTCGCCCTGCCAGCGGATCTCGCCCGCGCTGGGCTGGATCAGCCCGTAGATCGCCTTGACCAGCGTCGACTTGCCGGCGCCGTTCTCGCCGAGCAGCGCGTGAATCTGCCTGGGCCAGACGTCGATGTCGATGGAATCGTTGGCGAGGAAATCCCCGTAGCGCTTGGTGAGCCCGAGCGTCCGGAGCAGCGGGGGCTCGCCGGAATGCAGGCCATTAGACGTCGGATCTAACATTCGCTGGTGCGCTTGCATGGGGTGAAGTGCCTCAATAGTGGGCTAGTTTGAACCGCCGCGTAAGGTGGGAAAAAGCGTCATCCCTTGCTCAACGCTTCGGCAGGCGGCCGGTTGTCGGCAAGTATCTCCTCCCGCCGGCCGACGAGGATCCGTCGCCGGAATTCGAGAGCGCGCTCGCGGAGTGATGCCTGTTGCAAATTTGTGACGATCCAAACGAAATCGGAACCCGCTGTGCAGACTTGGCGTGAAGCTGAGCAAAAACGCGCCAGCGCAAGTATGCAATGGCCGATCAAGACGGGGATCGCGGCCGACGATCATGTCCGAACGATCCGACCGATACAAAAGCCAAACAAAATCAGTCGGGAATGTTCGGCAAGGGGAGTTCTTGCGGAGCCACACGCACGCGATGGCCGCGCGCAAAACACCGCAAAATCCCGCAAGCGAGCGATAGCGGCTGCTGAAACATGCGGCATGCCTTGAAAAAAGTTGAGGCTTCTCACTTCGGGAGATCGGCGCAAGTGTCGCACCCAAGGGACGTTCATTTTTACGTGTCCAAACTTGGGGGTATTCAGGATGTCGTTTCGTTCTAGGGCAGTTGCAGCAATGGCGCTGTCACTTGCTACGCTCGCCACCGGAGGCTGGGCTCAGGCTGCGGACCTGCCGGTCAAGGCCGCCAAGAAGGCGCCCGACCTTCCGTTCTTCCTGGTGATCGACGACCGCGTCACCTTCTCCTACATCTTCGACGCCACCCAGCCCGGCGCGTTCACCAACACCAATGGTGTGATCAACTCCAAGACCACCAAGCAGGTCTACTCCTTCACCCATTTCGACGCCTGGGCCTACGGCACCAACTTCTTCACCATCTCGATGTTCAAGTCGGATCACAACGATCCGGCGGGTCCCTGCACGCAGACCGGCGGTATCGTTTCGCCGGCGGCGGGCTTCGCGTTCACCCCGGCGAGCTGCGCCGGCGCGACTGAAATCTACGGCCTGTTCCGTTCGACCTTCGGCTGGAACGAGATCTTCAACACCAAGGCTTTCACGCAGGGCCCGCTGCACAACATCTCGTTCGAGGTTGGCATGGATGCCAACACCGAGAACCGGTATTTCGGCGCCGCCAAGCGCGACGTCGTCGCCGGTCTGCAGTTTGCCTTCGACCTTCCCTACAAGGGTTATTTCAACGTCGCGCCTCTGGTGTACTGGGAGTTCGCCAACCACAACTCCTTCTCGCAGTGCGGCGCGGGCTGGATGGCCCCGTGTCTGACCGACGGCAACACCTCGTTCAAGCCGACCTGGGCGATCGAAACCAACTACTACATGGACCTCGGCTTCCTGCCGGCGAACATGCAGTACTTCTCCATCAGCGGTCGCGCGGCCTGGTACGGCAAGAAGGGAACGGACACCGAGCCGCTTCCGGCCAGCGTCGTCAACGGCGTCTATCCCACCAAGGTCGAGTTCAACTCGGAGCCGATCCGTCTGACGATGGATGCCTCGAAGGCGCTCTGGGGTGACAAGTACTCGCACTTCGTGGACGTCTGGGTGGCCTATCGCTACTGGCAGAACAAGTTCGGCCTCGATCACAACAATGCCGTTGCCTGTACCACCTTGGTCGGCGGGGCGAGGGTGAGCACCGGCTCCTGCACCGAGTCCTCGCTCTACTCGGGTATCACCGTGAAGTTCTGATCATCTGAAGGATTTCAGGTGAACGACGATGGCGCCGCGTCAAACCTCCGCGGCGTCATCTTCGTTTGAGGAAAGAACGTAGGGTGGATTAGCCGAAGGCGTAATCCACCTCTTCTGCGTCCCGCGGAAACCAAAGTGGTGGGTTACGCCGAGCAGACGCGCTTCGCGCCTGCCCGTCTAACCCACCCTACGAGGCCGAATTCTACTTCGTCCACACGCCGTCGTGCAGCGCTTCGGCTTCGTCTTCCAGCAGCGGTCCCACGACCTCCGTCGGTCGCTGGCCGCTGGCAAACACCTCGCGGCAGGGCAGGTCGAGCGTCGGGTTCTCCGGGTGGTTGCCGGTGACGCCGCGCAGGCGATGCTCGCTGAGGCCATAGACGACGCGGCCGATGCCGGCCCAGTAGATCGCGCCGGCACACATGGCGCAGGGCTCGGCCGAGGAATAGAGCGTGGCCTTGGCCAGCACGTCGCGGTCGAGCGTGCGGCAGGCCTCGGTGGCTGCGAGGCGCTCGGCATGCGCGGTGCCGTCGTGATCCGGCATGTAGCCGTTCTCGCGCTCGATCAGCACCTTGCCGTCGGCATCGACGACGATGCAGCCGAAGGGGTGGTTGCCATGGGTGAGCGAACGGCGTGCGACCGCGAAGGACAGGCGCAGGAAGTGCTCGTCGCGTTCTGGTGCGCCGCTCATCGCTCCTCCCTAGAGCATGATCCGAGAGATCATGCTCAAATCATAAGTCAGTGTCCCGCCATGTGCCGGCCGACGACGGTGAGGTCGGCCTCGCTGGTCCGTGCTTCATACACGAATTCGCCGTGGAACATCACCACCAGCCGGTCGGACAGTTCGAGCAGTTCGTCGAGATCCTCGCTGACGAGCAGGACCGCCGCGCCGCGATTGCGGGCTGCCATGATCTCGGCGTGGATCTGCGCCACCGCCGCGAAATCGAGGCCGAAGCAGGGATTGGCGGCGATCAGCACCTCGACGTCGCCGGCAAGCTCCCGGGCCAGCACGGCGCGCTGCACGTTGCCGCCCGACAGTGCCGAGATCGGCGTATCGGGGGTGCGGGTCTTGATCTTGTACTGGCCGATCTTCTTCCGGGCGTCGTTGCGGAAGGCGCCGCGATTGAGCCACCAGCCGAGGCTTGCAAAGGGCGCGCGGTCGAATTCGCGGAAGGCGATGTTGTCGGCGACGCTCATGCCGCCGACGCAGGCGTTCTTCAGCGGCTCCTCGGGCAGCAGCGACATCTTGTGGCGCCGCATCTCCTCGCGGCTGGCGCGGTAGGGATCACCGGCGACGCGGACGTCGCCGCTCTCGGCCTCGCGCTGGCCGGCCAGCACCTCGACGAGCTGGCGCTGGCCATTGCCGGAGACACCGGCGATGCCGACGATCTCTCCGGCGCGCACGGTGAGGGAAACGTCATGCACGGCGACGGCACCGGCATCGTCGAGGGCGCGGAGCTTCTGCAGCTCAAGCCTCGCCTGGCCGGCTTCGCCGGTACGCGGCGGCTGCACCGTCAGCTCCTCGGCGCCAATCATGGTGCGGGCCATCGCGTCCGGCGTCAGCTCGGCGACCTTGCCGGCGCCGGCGAGCTTGCCGCGGCGCAGGATCGTGACCTCGTCGGCGAAGGCCATGACCTCGCGGAACTTGTGGGTGATCATCAGGATGGTCAGCTCGCCCTTGACGACCATGTCGCGGAGCATGCCGAGCACCTCGTCGGCTTCCGCCGGGGTCAGCACCGAGGTCGGCTCGTCCAGGATCAGGAAGCGCCGCTTGAGGTAAAGCTGCTTGAGGATCTCGCACTTTTGACGTTCGCCGGCGGAGATGTCGGAGACTTTTGCGCCGAGCGGCACCTTGAAGGGCATCCGCGCCAGGAACGCCTCCAGCTCCTTCATCTCCTTCGGCCAGTTCACCACGGCCGGCACGTCGTCGCGCGCCAGCACGAGGTTTTCGGCAACCGTCATGGCGGGCACCAGGGTGAAGTGCTGATAGACCATGCCGAGGCCGAGCGCGTGGGCGTCCTTCGGATTGGCGATCGCCTGTTCGCGCCCGCCAACGAGGATGTCGCCTTCGGTCGCGTGGTAATAGCCCATGATGCATTTCACGAGGGTCGACTTGCCGGCGCCGTTCTCGCCCAGCAGCGCATGGAACGAGCCGGGCCGAACCTTCAGCGCGACATTGTCGAGCGCCAGGAAGTCGCCGAACCGCATCGTCATGGCGATGGCATCGACGCCGAAGGCGCCAGACGGCGGAGGCGTTTCGCCGATGATCACGAAATCGCTCCGATGAAGGCGTCGGAGGTCGAGACTGCGCCGAACACGCCGCCCTGCATCTTGATCATCTTCAGGGCGTGGTCGTGGTTGCTCTTGTCGGTCGCGCCGCAGCAATCGTGCAGCAGAACGCATTCGAAGCCGCGGTCGTTGGCCTCGCGCATGGTGGTGTGGACGCAGACGTCGGTGGTGATGCCCGTCAGCACGATGTTCTCGATGCCGCGGACGCGAAGGATCAGCTCGAGGTCGGTGGCGCAGAACGAGCCCTTGCCGGGCTTGTCGATGATGGGCTCGCCCGGCAGCGGCGCCAGCTCCTCGATGATGTCCCAGCCGGGTTCGCCGCGCACCAGGATGCGGCCGCACGGGCCGGGATCGCCGATGCCGGCGCCGATCTGGCGCGAGCGCCAGCGCTTGTTGGCGGGCAGGTCCGAGAGATCGGGGCGATGTCCTTCGCGGGTATGGATGATGTGAAAGCCTTGGCTGCGCATCGCCGCGAGCAGCCTCTTGATCGGCTCGATCGGCGCCCGCGTCAGGGAGAGGTCGTAGCCCATCTTGTCGACATAGCCGCCGACGCCGCAGAAATCGGTCTGCATGTCGATGATGATGAGCGCGGTATTCTCCGGACGGAGATCGCCGTTATAGGGCCAGGCGTAGGGCTCGGACTTGATGTAGCGCTCGGGCATGGACGACCTCGTGCGTGTTACCGTGTGATCGAAAGTTCGGCGGGCGCACCGGTCAGCGTCCGCTTCGGCGAGCAGGTGATGATCATGATCGCCAGCGTCAGGATGTAGGGCGCGGCGTTGAAGAGATGGTAGCCGGAGGTGACGCCGACCGATTGCAGCGCCGGTCCCAGCGCCGCGGCGCCGCCGAAGGCGAGCGAGGCCCAGAGGCAGAGCAGGGGATCCCAGCGCGCGAAGATCACCAGCGCCACGGCTGTGATGCCCTGGCCCGAGGAGAGGCCCTCGTTCCAGCTTCCGGGATAGAACAGCGACAGGAACGAGCCGCCGATGCCGGCGAGGAAGCCGCCGACCATGGTGGCGCGCAGGCGGATCAAGAGCACCGAATGGCCCATCGCACGGGCGGCATCCGAGCTCTCGCCGGCGGTGCGGATCAAGAGACCCCAGCGCGTGGTGCGGAAGGCCCAATAGAGGATCGGCGCGAGTGCGACGCCGATCAGGAACAGCACGTTGATGCGCAGCGCGGCGCGCACCTGCGGGATATCGCTCCACCAGCCGAAATCGATCGCGGGCAGGCGCGGCGCCGTCGGCTCGATCAGCGGCTTGCCGAGATAGAACGCAAGGCCGGTGCCGAACAGCATCAGGGCGATGCCCACCGCGACGTCGTTGACGCGCGGCAGCGAGCAGATGCCGGCGTGCAGCGCGCCGAGAAGCGCGCCGGTGATGCCGGCGGCGAGTACGCCGAGCCACGGGGATCCCGAGAGATAGGAGATGCCATAGGCGCTCATCGCACCCATCACCAGCGTGCCTTCGAGGCCGAGATTGATGCGGCCGGAGCGCTCGGTGATGCATTCCCCCAGGCTCACGAACAGGAACGGCGTGGAGACGCGAATGGCGCCGCCGAGCACGGCGAGCGGGACGGTCCAGAGTCCGATCGATCCGTCTGCCATCAGGATTTTCCCTTCAGGAAGCCGATGCGGCCGTAGAGCGCATCGCTGGCCAGCACGAAGACGAAGATGATGCCTTGCAACACCTGCACCGATGCATCGGGCAATCCGAGGCGGCGCTGCAGCAGGCCGCCGCTGGCGCTGATGCCGCCGAGCAGGATCGCGACGGGAATGATGGCGAGCGGATTCTGTCGCGCGAGGAAGGCGACGAGGATGCCGGTGAAGCCGTAGCCCGCCGCGAGATTGGCGTTGGTGCGTCCCTGCACGGCGGCGACCTCGACCATGCCGGCAAGCCCGGCCGCGCCGCCGGCGAGGAAGCAGACGGTCAGGATCAGCTTGCTGACGCCGAGGCCGACGATCTTCGCAGCGCGGATGTTGCCGCCTGCCACCCGCGCGGCGAAGCCGAACACGGTGTGATAGATCAGAATGTAGGAGGCGATCGCGGCGATCAGGCCGAAGACGAGACCCCAATGCACGTCGGTGCCGGGAATGGAGCCGATCATGTTGGCGGCGCCGATCTCGCGGGTCGACGGCTTGTTGAGGCTGGCGGGATCGCGCATCGCGCCTTCGACGAGATGGTTGAGGATCGCAAGGCCAATGTAGACGAGCAGGAGGCTCGAAATCGTTTCGTTGACGCCGCGGTATTGGCGCAGCGCGCCGGAGAGCGTGATCCACAGCCCGCCGCCGACTATGCCGGCGATGACCATGGCGATCTGGATGACGAGCGGCGGCATGCCCTGAAGCGCCAGCGCGGCACTCGTGGCCGACAGCGCGCCGATCAGCAGCGCGCCTTCGCCGCCGATGATGACCATGCCGAGTTGCGCGGGGAGTGCCGTGCACAGCGCGGTGAGGATCAACGGTGCTGCGCGTGTCAGCGTGTTCTGCCACGAGAACCAGGTGCCGAACGCGCCGTAATACATGTAGAAATAGAGATCGAGCGGGTTCTTGCCGAACATCGCGACGAAGATGCCGAAGACCGCGAGCGCGCCGACGAGCGCCGCGCCCGGGATCAGCACATATTCGATCGTGCCGCCGTAGCGCTGGAGGAAGCCGGGATCGGCGGCCGGGGCGACTGCCCCGACCGCTTCCGTGGAATCCGCCGCTTCCGTGGTCACGAAGTGGCTCCGATCACGCCCTCGACCAGATAGTCCATCTTCTCCAGTTCGGGATCCTTCTGGCCGCGGTCGGTGCCGGCGGGGATCACCGTCTTGCCCTTGTTGTCGACCTGCCCGCCCTTGAAGATGGCGAAGCCTTCTGCCGACAGGAACTTTGCCTTGGCATCGTCGGCCGCCTTGCGCGCCTCGGCCGAGACCGTTTCGCCGTAAGGCGAGACCTTCACGATCTCTTCCTTCAGGCCGCCGCGGTAGAAATTCGGGATGCCTTCGCCCGCGGCGATCATCTTGACGAACTTCGGATAGAGCGCTTCCCAGTTCCATTCGGCGCCGGTGAGATAGGCCTTGGGCGCCAGCGCCGACTGGTTGGTGTGATAGCCGCAGACGAAGGCGCCGCGCCGCGCAGCGTTCTCCACCATGGTCTTGGGGCCATCGACGTGACAGGTCAGCACGTCCACGCCCTGATCGATCAGGCTGTTGGTGGCTTCGGCCTCCTTGACCGGCATCGACCAGTCGCCGGTGAAGATCACCTGCGTGGTGGCCTTGGGATTGACGGACTTGGCGCCGAGCGTGAAGGCGTTGATGTTGCGCAGCACTTGAGGGATCGGCTTGGCCGCGACGAAGCCGAGCTTGCCGCTCTTCGAGGTCAGGCCGGCGACGATGCCCGAGATGTACTGGGCCTCGTCGATGTAGCCGAAATAGCTGCCGGCGTTCTTCGGATCCTTGTCGCTCCAGAGGCCGCCGCAGTGCTCGAAGCGCAGCTTCGGGTACTTGGTGGCCATCTTGATCATGTGCGGACTGTAGTAGCCGAACGAGGTCGGGAAGAGCAGGGTGGCGCCGTCGAGATTGATCATGGACTCGATCGTCTTCTCGACCGCGTCGGTCTCGGGCACCTTCTCCTCCTCGACCACCTTGAGGCCGGGAATCTTCTTCAGTGCCGCCGCGCCCTGCGCATGGGCCTGGTTGTAGCCATAGTCGTCGCGCGAGCCGACATAGATGAAGCCGATGGTGGTCTCGGCCGCGAGGGCCGGGCGCAGGCCCGCTGCCGCGCCGAGGGTGAGGGCCGCGCCGCCCTGCAACAAATGACGTCGTGAAATCCTGCCAAAATCCATTGCTCGCTCCCCTTGGCGGATGCACCGCCTGATCTCGCGGCTGCGCCGGTCTGGCGGAGCCGGACGAGATGTCGCAAGCTTCGTGCCAGAGGCTACAATGCGTGCATATGAATTCAAGCTATTGAAATATAATGTGTATATATCTGATCCGCGTCTTGATCAGGAAAACGGCAGATTAATTTATGAGCACTATTTCTTGATTGTATGCAGAGGAGTTAAGCAGCTTTAACCAGCGTCCGCATGTGCACGACCGGTGCCGGACGGGTCGGCTGACAAGGCGCTTCCATGCTAACCACGCGCTGACTGGGACGGCATCGCCGGCGATTTTCGCTGGCACCGAACTTGTATCGATTGTCGCAAGGACTGCCGCTGCTGCGGTCCTCAAGAGATGGAAAGCTCGCCGAGATGGGCGCTGGTACCGTTCACGATGCATCACTCGGCAAGGAGATCGTTCGCCGCATCAACGAGCTTGCCGCGATCTCGGAGGAGTCCGACAAGCTCACCCGGATCTATCTCAGCAAGGAATTGCGCGCGGCCGCGGACCTGATTTTGGGCTGGATGCGCGAGGCCGGCATGAGCGCGCATCTCGATGCGATCGGCAATGTCTGCGGCCGGTATGAAGGCGATCGGCCGGGCGCGCCCTCCCTGATGCTCGGTTCGCACTACGACACCGTGCGCGATGCCGGGAAATGGGACGGACCGCTGGGCGTCATCACTGCGATCTCCTGCGTCGCGGATCTCAACCGCCGTGGCAAGCGCCTGCCGTTCGCGATCGAGGTCGTCGGCTTCGCTGACGAGGAGGGGGTGCGCTTTGCCTCGACCCTGCTCGGCAGCCGCGCCGTGGCCGGCACATTCGATGAGAGCGTTCTGAATACGCGCGACCGTGACGGCGTGTCGATGCGCGATGCGCTCGTTCAGTTCGGGCTCGATCCCGATCACATCGGCGCGGCCGCAAGGGCCCGGCGCGAGCTGCTCGCCTATCTCGAATTGCACATCGAGCAGGGTCCGGTGCTGGAAGCGCAGAACCTGCCCGTGGGCGTGGTCACCGCGATCGCGGGCGCAACACGGCTTGCCGCGCGGCTGACCGGCATGGCCGGCCACGCCGGCACGGTGCCGATGGCACTGCGGCGCGACGCACTCGCTGGCGCTGCCGAATGCATCGGGGCGATCGAGCAGTTCTGCCGGACCGACGAAGACGGCCTCGTCGGCACCGTCGGTTATATCCAGGCGCGGCCCGGCGCGACCAACGTCATCCCCGGCGAAGTGTCGTTCACCATCGATATGCGCGCGCCGAGCGACATGCACCGCAAGCGCGCGGTTGCCGACGTCGTCCGCCAGATCGAGGCGATCGCGAAGCGGAGGCAATTGGCGCTCCAGCTCGACGTCACCCACGAAAACCGCACGGCGCCTTGCGCGCCCTGGCTCAAGGACCAGATCGCGCGGGCGATCGGCGCGGAAGGTTTTGGCGTGTTCGAACTGCCGAGCGGGGCCGGCCACGACGGCATGGCCATGATCGACATCGCCGATGTCGGCATGATCTTCGTCCGCTGCCGTGGCGGCGTCAGCCATCATCCGGACGAGCATGTCGAGCTTGCCGATGCCGACGCCGGCGCGCGCGTGCTGCTCGGGGTGATCGAGAATTTCAGGCCGAAGGCCGCCTAAAGCGCGATGCGATTGGGTTGAATCGTCATCACGCCTTAGCTCTTTGTTTGAGCATGATCTTTTCGGAAAACCGCTTCGCACTTTTCCGGATCATGCTTGAGGCGACTGTCACAAAACCCGGAAGTCACCGGGTAGAGATACGAATCAGGCAAGTTTAAAATGGTGGCCGCCATGATCGAGGCCACGAGCCATCAGCCGATCGACGCAAATGAACAGCGATATCTCTTTTCCATCACCCCGTGAGAACCGGTTTTATCAGGGCATGGCCGCGACCTTCGTCGCCAATGCGCTGCAGGCGGTCAATTTTCTCGGCGACAGGTTCCTGAGACAATCGCCCCATTCGCTGTCGGCGATCGCAGACCTTTACCGGCACTCGATGGACAGCGCCTTTTCGGTGACCGAGGCCTTCCTCGTCACGGGCGCGCCGCATGCATCGGCCTACTACCCGCGCGACTTCGCCTGGTTCTATCCTGATGTTCTCGATCCCGAGACCATCATGGATTCGCAGGACGCGGTGCGCCGGGCGCGCCTGCTCGAAAAAAGCGTGCGCCTGCTGCTGGAGGCGGTTCGTGCCGACGTCGTCACGACGACCATCGTTCCGGCGGGACGCGGCCGGTATCTCGGCGTGAACTATTTCTCGCGCCCTTCGGACACGCTGCTCGGCATTATCGCCGGCCTCCAGCAGATGCTCTCGGCCGAGGAGCGGGCGTCGTCCTATCTGGCGATGTCGCAATGCGCGCATGCCGGCCGCCTGCTGCTGGCCGAATACGGCGCCGACCTGAAGCGGGCGATCCTGAAACTTGCGGGCGAACTCGAATCGTTCGAGGCCGATGGTGTCAGATGTTTGCTGTGTGACGCCAGCGGGCCCCGCTCGGCGGCAACGGACACGCGGGCCGAGCGCCGGCGTTTCGTCACCAATGCCTGCGTCTACACGACCTTCGTGTGGGGCGTGCAGCTCGGGGTAGTCGACGAGAACGAGCTGAAGCGGCTGCTCGGGCGCGACCTCGCGCAGTACAAGAGGGACCTGCTCCGCCTGTTCGGCAAGGACGGCTATATCAGGCATTCGCTCGACGGCCCGGCTGGCCCGCCGGTGTCCCTGATTGCGCTGGATTTCGTCAGCGTGCATCGCGGCTTCTGGAATATGAGCGATGCCAGCGAGCGCGCGCTGTTCGCGGCGACGACGGATATGATCATCGCCGAGCCGCGCTTCCGCATCCCCAGCACGTTTCACTTCTTCGTCTCGACGGATAACCCGCGCAACAAGATGATCCACAAGATCGCGGCGCCAGCCTATCAGGGGCGTTCATCCTGGCCGACGTTCAACGTCGAGTTTGCGGACCGCATGCTGGACTTCGACGAAGCCTCGGGGAGCGATACCTACCGGGCCTATGCGCAGGGGATATTGAAAGACATCCGCACCGCGACCGAGGTCCATGGCGGCTATCAGGAGCTGATCTCGGAGCAGGGCCTGAAATATCGGACCTGGGCCTACAAGGGCGCGGTGGCGCATTCCTGGTTTCCGCGCTTCCTGTCGGTCTGGAGGAGGGCGTATGGAACGCCGCTCCTCCAGTGGAATGATTGATCGGCGTTAGGTTATTTGTTTGAGCATGATCTTTTCGGAAAACCGCTGCGCACTTTTCCGGATCATGCTCTACCCCGCGGTCACATCCACCAGCTCGCCGCCCTCGAGAACCTTGGCCGCCTTGGCGCGGTCGAGGTCGCCTTCCCAGGCCGCCACGACGACCGTCGCCACGCAGTTGCCGACGAGGTTGCCGAGCGCGCGGGCCATGCCGATGAACCAGTCGACCGACAGCACCAGCACGAGACCGATCGCGGGGATGCTCGGCACCGCGTTCAACGTCGCGGCCAGGATCACGATGGCCGAGCCCGGCACGCCGTGCGCCCCCTTCGACGTGATCAGGGAGACGCCGAGCACCAGCAGGAGGTCGCCGAAGGACAGCGGCGTGTTGGTCGCCTGCGCGATGAAGACGACCGCGAGCGTGAGGTAGATCGAGAAGGCGTCGAGGTTGAAGGAATAGCCGGTCGGGATGACGAGCCCGACCACCGAATCCTTCACGCCCATCCGCTCCAGCTTCTTCATGATCTGCGGCAGCACGGCGTCGGACGAAGCGGTCGCGAGCACGATGGTGAGCTCCTCGCGCAAATAGGCGAGGAATTTGAGGATGTTGATGCCGGCGAGCGCCATCACGCCGCCGAGCACGCCCAGCACGAAGATGCCGACCGAGACGTAGAACAGCATCACCAGCGAGACGAGCTGCTTCAGCGAGCCGACGCCATATTTACCGACGGTGTAGGCGACGGCGCCGAGCACGCCAAGCGGAGCGACGCGAACAATGAGCCCCATGACGCGGAACAGCACCGTGGAAGCCGCGTCGATCATGTTGGTGACGAGCGCGCCCTTCTCGCCGCCGACGAGGGCAAGGCCGACGCCGAACAGAACTGCGAAGAACAGCACCTGGAGCACGTCGTTGCGCGACAGCGCATCGAACGAGGTGGTCGGGATCACGTTCATCAGGAAGGCGCCGATGCCGCCGCCGGACAGCTTGTGGGCATTGTCGGCGTAGGTGTTGAGCGCCTTGGCGTCGAGCGTCGACGGATCGATGTTCATGCCGTGGCCGGGGCCGAAGAGATAAGCGAGCAGGAGGCCGACCACGAGCGCCACGGTCGTCATGACCTCGAAATAGACCAGCGCCTTGACGCCGACGCGGCCGACCTTCTTGAGGTCGCCGGCACCGGCGATGCCGTGCACGACGACGCAGAACACGATCGGCGCAACGATCATCGAGATCAGCTTCAGGAAGGCGTCGCTGAGAATCTTGAGCCCGATCGCGAAATCCGGGACGGCCATCCCCAGGATGACGCCAAGCACGAGCGCGGCCAGGACCTGGACGAACAGCGAGGTGTAAAGCGGCTTGGACTCGGCGGCCGGGGCCGCGGCAATGGTCGACATGAGATCTCCCCGTTTCTGACGACGCTTCCGTCGCCCAAAAAGGGAGCAACAACCGTGCCAGAATGTCGCGGTTACGCCCGAGAGCCGGGCTATTCCGCCGCCTTGGCGATCCGGCCGAACATCCGCGTTGGGGCCGGGAAGCCGCAGGAGGTTCCGTCGGTGACCTTGACCTGATCTTCCCACGGCAGGCGGAAGGTGCCGGCGACCATGTCCTGCATGAAGGTGTAGGGGCAATCCATCGCGCCGCCCTTCACCGCGACATAGCCGCGGTGCCAGAGCTGGTAGATGTTGTTCTCGACGCCCCAGTTGATGCGGGCCTCGCGCACGAGGTCCGGGCGAACCTCGGCGGTGATGATCTCGTCGGCGCGGCCGGTGGTGCCGTGCGCCAGCACGGTGCCGTCGAAATTGACGATCATGCCTTCGCCCATGGAATCGAACGACCCATCCGAGCCGCACATGCAGACATTCGCCGTGACCATCAGGTTCTGGAACGAATTGGCCTGGTTGGTGAAGCGCCAGGCGTCGCGGATCGGCGCGGTGTAGCCGGCGGTGCGGATCATGATCTCGGCGCCCTTGTAGGCGCATTCGCGCGCCATCTCCGGGAACATGCCGTCATGGCAGATGATCAGCGCGATCTTGGCGCCCTTCGGCCCCTCGATCACGGGAATGCCGACATCGCCGGGCTCCCATGGCTCGACCGGAATCCAGGGATGGAGTTTCCGGTAATAGAGCTTGATCTCGCCGTGATCGTCGATGATCAGCCCTGAATTGTAGGGATTGCCGTGCGGGTTGAACTCCATGATGGAGAAGCAGCCCCAGATCTTGTTGTCGACACAGGCCTTCTTGAAGGCCGCGACCTCCGGGCCATCAAGCCGACACATGATCTCCGGATTGGTGTCCATCGAGAGGCCGTGCAGCGAGTATTCGGGGAAGACCACCAGATCCATGGTGGAGAGATTGCGCCGCGCCTTGCCGACCATCCAGACGATGCGTTCGGTTTGCCTTGCCAGATCGGCCGGGGTCACGACATTGGGCAGCTGAAGCTGGACAAGTCCGAGAACCACGCCGTTGGGAGATTTGTTCAGCCCACCGAGTCCGTTCATGATCAGCTCCCTTGCCCGTCCGGCGCTGCGTCGTTGCGCGCCGGATCTTGTCGCAGGAAGCAAATCCGATTTCGGTGCAGAGCTAAAGATTATTTTTCAGGCGACGGCGCAGTTTCGCGGCAGCAGGCGACCTCGTCACGCGACGAGATCGAGTAGACGGCACGATCCACGCACCAGCACCTTGCGTCCCGCGGGGGTGATCGCAGGCACGCCGTCATTCATGACGACAAGGCCGAGCTTGGCCAGGCTTTCGCTGAGATAGGCCTTCGAGAGGCGACCGTTCGGCACCGGATTGCGAAGCGCCTTCAGCGCTTCCCACTGGTCATGTGAAAGATCGAAGTCGAAATCGTCGCTCATATTGCCTCAGCCGATAGTCCAGTTCGCGTGCCTCTGTTAGCGGCGCCGCATGAAGACCGTGCGACGACAATGAGTCGGGAATCCGGTCGGCTGTTTAGAACACCTCTTCACAAATTGCCGCACTTCGTTGCGCCATAAGAGTTAAGATCGTTTGCGCACGAATATCGTCCCGACGTGCGATCACTAATTGATGATCTGCACTTGATGTTGCGCTGCGACTGCCGCGGTGCACGGGAAGCATCGCTGTCCCATTCTGCGTCGCGATATGCACAGAAATCGTGAGACGAGGAGCTTCGGAGTCAGCTACGTTGATTCGCGGAGAATGGCTTCACAAGATAGGAGTGGAGTGCATGAACAGGCTGGTGGAAATTCGCAGTCAGGAATCCCTGTGTCGCGAGCGCGCTGCGCTCGATTCAGAGCGCCGGGTGTTCTGGCTCGCGCAGGCCCAGGAGTGGGAGCAGCGAGCACTCGACGAAATCGCCTATCACTTTCGGGAGTGCAATCTCGTCCAGGCCGAGTTGAATGCCGCCTGACGCCGCAGAACGCCTGTCCGCCGCCTATTGATACGTCGCCACGATGTCGGACACCGCGCGCTCGAGCTGCTGCGCGGTGGCGCATTGGCGCACGATGCTGCAGAAGGTCGCGTAGCGCGGCATCTCGGAATCGCCAAAGCCCCAGGCGAGCCGCCCTTCCGGATTGAGCCAGACCAGCCGCTTCGATCGCTCGGAGATGCGGCGCAGGATGTCGGCGCGCGGATCGAGATTGTTGGTGCGGGCATCGCCGAGCACGATCACCGTGGTTTGCGGCGTCAGCGTGCTCATGAATTCCTTCTCGAAATCGACCAGCGATGAGCCATAGTCGGACGAGCCGAAGCCCACCTTGGACATGATGTCGGCCATCGCCTCTTCCGGCGATTTCGCTTCCAGGATCTCGCTGACCTCGATCAGATGCGAGGAGAAGGCAAAAGAGCGGACGTCGTCGACCACCTCGTGCAGGGAGTGGATCAGCAGCAGGAAGAAGTCGGACACCTGCGCGACCGAGCCCGAGACGTCGCACAGAGCAACGATTTTCGGCCGGTCGCGATGCTTGCGCTTCCAAGCGGTGAGGAAGGGCACGCCGCCCCAGGCCGCATTGCGGCGCAGTGTGCGGCGGACGTCGAGGTGGCCGCGGCGCTGGCGCTTGCGCGGCTTAGAGTAGCGCTCGCGCAGCCGGCGCGCGATCTGGCGAATGAGGGCGCGCATCTCGGCGACCTGGCGCCGCTCGATGCGCGCCAGCGGCGCGTTGCGCAGGATGTCGTTGCGGAGGTTCTCGGCCTCCTCGCGGGCATAGAGTGCAAGCCCCTGCGAGACCGTGTCGCGCACCGCCTCGCGTAAGGCATCGAGCGCCGCGCGGAGACGCTCGGCCAGTGCCGGGTTGCTTGCGGTCAGCTCGTCGAGCTCGTCGCGCAGGCGCTGCAGGCCCATCGCATCGAGGATGCGGCTGGAGAAGATGCCGCGCTGGGTCGAGTAGCGGATGTCGGACAGGGACGCGGCACCGGCTGCGCCGGCGATCGCGGCTGCGATGGCATTGCGATCCTGCGACAGAAGCATCTGCGCGAGCGGCCCGAGTTCCTGCTGCGGCGAGCCGCTGCCGGCATCACTGGCGGCGCCGGAAGAGGGCGCTTGATCCGGATTCTGCGACGCATCCTGATCGGCGCCCTCGGGCTGCTCCTGCCGCGGCTCCGGCTGGCTGAAGAACAGATCGAAGCAGTCGCCGAGCGCGAGCTTCTCGTCCTGCGATTTGGCGAGCGTCAGCAACAGCGCGTCGCGCAGGACGGCCCGGTCGGAAAAGCCGACCTGCGACACAGCGCGCATCGCATCGATGCTTTCGGCAGGCGAGACGTGGACGCCCACACCGCGCGCCGCTCGAAAGAAACGATGAAGGTTCTCGCGCATCGGCTTCAACCGAAGACGTTGGACCGGGCCGCCTTGGCAATGAAGGTCGTCACCTGCGGCGTTGCCGCCTCGATGTCGGCCTCGTATTTCAGGAGCACGTTCAGGGTGTCCTTGACGATGTCGGTGTCGAGCTCGGAAGCCTGGAGCAGCACCAGGACGCGCGCCCAGTCGATGGTCTCGCTGACGGAGGGCAGCTTCTTCAGATCAAGCGAGCGGATTTCGTGGATGAAGCCGACCATTTGCCGGCGCAGCGTCTGCGAAATGTTCGGCACGCGGCTTTCGACGATGCGCTCCTCGAGCCGCTGCTCGGGGAAGCCGATGTGCAGATGCAGGCAGCGCCGCTTCAAGGCATCGCCCAGGTCGCGCTCGCTGTTGGAGGTGAGGATCACCGTCGGCGGCGTGATCGCAGAGACGGTGCCGAGCTCGGGGATGGTGACCTGGAAGTCGGACAGGATTTCGAGCAGCAGCGATTCAAACTCCGCGTCCGACTTGTCGATCTCGTCGATCAGCAGCACGCAGCCGCCCGGCTGCTCCAGCGCCTGCAGCAGCGGCCGCGGCTCGACGAATTCCTTGGAGAAGAACACGTCGCCGAAATCATGGAGCTGGTCGAGCGCGGCATGCAGCGTCTGCGCGCCGCCGAGCACCTCGCCGAGCTTGTCCTTGAGGATTTGCGTGTAGAGCAGCTGCTTGGCGTATTTCCACTCGTACAGCGCCTTGGCCTCGTCGAGACCCTCGTAGCACTGCAGGCGGATCATCTTCTTGCCGCGCCAGGCGGCGATCGCCTTGGCAAGCTCGGTCTTGCCGACGCCAGCGGGGCCTTCGACCAGGATCGGCTTCTCGATCTGTTGCGACAAATAGACGGCGGTCGCGATCTGCCGGCTCGCGATGTAGCCCTGCGCGGCGAGGCCGCTCTCCACTGCCTCGATCGACGTCGAGGCCTTCTGATCAGCCACGAAATGGCGCTCCCAAAGGTCTTGCTTTAAGGCTTGTTCTGCCTGCGTTCCCGGCAAAGAACAAGCCTCGTTTGGGAGACATCAGATCCGCGTGAGCGGCATTTTTTCCGTTCAGCGCAAATAGTTGAGCACCTCGCCGGTCGCGCTCAGTGCCGCAGCAGCTCCGGCTTGCGGATCGTCTGACGGACCTCGGCGCCGCAATCGGCGCATTCGTAGACGAAGTCGATCTTGGCAAGGCTCCAATGCGGCTCGACCTCGCGCACATACATTGGCAGGAACCCCATGCACGTCGGGCAAATCACAGGCGCGATTTCGATGTCCTGATGATGCTGTACATAAGCTGGCATCACGGCTCTCCTTCGCAGGCGACCACCAAACCCCGCACGAAAGCTACTACCGGTTGCTTCGGAGCCGTCATCAACTCTTTCGAACAGAGGCGGAACGGCGGTCGTTTGTCGTTCCCTGTGACATTCTTGATACGTCTCTGTACTGTAACGGGCGGACCAAATGCCTATTTCACAGGCCGATCCGGTTCTCGGACCATCACTGCAACGATAAGGGAGCAACCCAATGACGCATGCCATTCGTTTTCACAAACCCGGTGGCCCTGAAGTCCTGGTCTGGGAAGAGGTCAGCGTCGGCAAACCCGGGCCGGGCGAGGCGCGCATCCGCCACACTGCCGTCGGCCTCAACTTCGTCGACATCTACAACCGGTCGGGTCTCTATCCGGCTCCGCTGCCGAGCGGGCTCGGCAGCGAGGCGGCCGGCGTCGTCGAGGAAGTCGGCGCAGGCGTCACCGATCTGAAGCCGGGCGATCGTGTCGCCTATGGCGCCTCGCCGCTGGGAGCTTACTCGGAGGCGCGGCTGATCCCTGCCGACCGTCTGCTGAAGCTGCCCGACGGCGTCGACGACAAGACCGCGGCGGCGATGATGCTGAAGGGACTGACCACGCAGTACCTGATCCGGCAGACCTACCGGGTGAAGGCCGGTGACACCATCCTGCTTCATGCCGCGGCCGGCGGCGTCGGCCTGATCCTGAGCCAGTGGGCCAAGCATCTCGGTGCGACCGTGATCGGCACCGTCAGCAACGACGAGAAGGCGAAGCTCGCCAAGGCGCATGGCTGCGACCATGTGATTATCTACACTCGGGAAGATTTCGCGAAGCGGGTCGACGAGATTACCGGCGGCAAGAAGGTGCCGGTGGTGTACGATTCCGTCGGCAAGGACACGTTCCTGAAATCGCTGGATTGTCTCGCGCCGCTCGGCGTCGCGGCGTTGTTCGGCCAGTCCTCGGGCGCGGTCGAGCCGCTCAATCTCGGCCTGCTGGCGCAGAAGGGCTCGCTCTACGTCACCCGGCCGACGCTGTTCACTTATGCCGCCAAGCGCGAGGCTCTCGTCGCGATGGCGAACGAGCTGTTCGATGTCGTCAAGTCCGGCGCGGTGAAGATCGAGGTCCACCAGACCTATCCGCTGAAGGACGCGGCCAAGGCGCATGCCGATCTCGCCGCGCGCAAGACGACGGGATCGACCGTTCTCCTGGTGTAATAATCGGGCGGACGCCGATGCAGGCCGCCGCCGCCTGCATCACGTCCGTTCGTGCTTGCGCAGGTCGCGGGCGTGATCGAGACGGATGGCCTGAAGATCGATATCTTCGGACTCGATCTGGGGGAGAGCCGCCTCGGCGAGGATCGCCTCAGTCACGTCCTCGACCGAGTTGTCCGCGATCTCGTGGATGAACGAGACGTTCCGATATTCACCGGATGCGACGCGGGAGACGACCTCGCGCCTCGTGATTTCGGGATCGACGACCGCCTCGCGGCCGCGCCGCCCGTAGTCGATCATCACGACGAAATACTGCATCAAAACGACCCTGCCGCGTCCCGTAGCCGGGAACGCGGCAGAGTATTTCCGAAAATCGGAATTATGTCAAGGCTGATTTCCAAAAATCGGAAATCGACGACGCCTACTTGCCCTTCTTGCGGGGGCGCGCCGACTTCGCACGCAGCCGTTCGAGCTGCCCCTTGGGCATGGACAGGCAGATTTCGCCGACCCAGTCGAGCTTGACGCCGACGATCGGCTTGGCGTTGAAGCTGGTGAGATTGACGACGGACGGGGATTTGCCCCGCTCGATAGTCTTCAGATAGCGCTCACCGGTCTTGAGGCGGACCACCGCCTCTTCGCCATAGAAGCTCGACAGCGGATGGCGCTGGTCCTTGTAGACCACGATGACGTCGCCGCTCTCATATTTGGGCAGCATCGAATCGCCGACGATCTCGAAGGCGACGGTTTCTTCCATGATCGGGAAGGGCAGCGCGATGTCACCGAGACCTTCCGGCGGAACCTGCTCATAATCCGGTTCGATCACCGCGCCGGCGCCGACGCGGCCCATGATCGGTGCGAGATTGAGCTCGAGATATTCCATGATCGGGATGATTTCCGAGGCCTTCACCAGACGCTCGCCGCCGAGGATCTCCGATACCGCGCCGGGCCGCACACCCATGGCTGCCGCCAGGCCGCCCTTGCTCTTGCCCGTTTTCTCCAGGCCCCGCTCGATCATAGCAACGTCCAACATGGTGATTCCCTCGATTGCCCATCGTGTCGCCTCTTGTAATCCGAAATTCGGAATTGATGCAATTATGAATATCAGAATTGTGGCTTGACACTCGCTTCGGAATAACGGAATGTGTGTCCCGCTTCCGGTCGCGCGACCGGCGGGGCACACATCACAGGACAGCATCATGGAACCGGGCCACTGGCCGTCGGAGCACTCCGACGCGCTTCGCGACTATTTTCGCAAGGGGATGTCTTATACGGAGATCGCGCGACAGATTAACGCAGGATTCGGAACGGCTTACACGCGGAGTGCGGTGATCGGCCGCGCCAAGCGGCTCGGGCTCGTCGTGCCGGAATGGATCACGAGCCCGTCGGTCGCGCCGTATCTTCCCGGTGAGCCCTACCTGATCTCGCCGCGCCGGGCGGCGCTGCCGAACCTGAACCTGCCGCCGAAGTCCGCAATGAAGCCTGCGGCGCAAGTGACGTTGCGCTGTGTCGGCGTCCAGCCGCGCCTGATCGAACTGGTCGCACTCGAGAAGGCCGACTGCCGCTATCCCTATGGCGGCGACAAGGACGGGGAGGCGATCGCCTTCTGCGGCCATCCGCGTCAGCCGGGCTCGAGCTATTGCGCGCCGCATGCGCGTCTGACGCGCCGCTCCGGAGCGGCGTCCGCCCGCGTTGCGGCTCCCGTCGTGCTGAGGCTGGTCAGCGCCTCCTGAGGCGTCCGCCTTCCGTTCAATCGTCAGTCTTGCAAGGAGCATCCGAGTGGCACGTGCCCGACGTAACAAGTCCTACAAATTGATGCAGATCCACGACCGGCGGTCGCGGGAGGTGCCATTCAATGCCGAGGTGGCGGAGGTGGAGATCGACAATCCGCTTGCGCTCGATCAGGGCGAGAAGATCCTGGCGATCCGGTCGATCCGCAGCGATCCGCTCGGCCGGCTGCACGCGCACCACCAGATCGACGAAGCACAGTACCGTGGCGGACGGGCCTTCCAGGACGATTGGGAGCGGGCGGAGCGGGGACCTCAGGCCGTGGATACGACCCGCGAGTACGTCGATGGCACCGGCACGCGCGAACCGGTCACCGAGAGCCAGCGACAGGCGGTGCTGCGGCTGAACCGGATCGAGCGGGAGCTCGGCACCGACGGCGCCGCGCTGGTTCACGACGTGCTGGTGTTGGGCCTGACCATGGACCAGATCGGGCAGCGTCGCGCCGTTCGGACGCAGCGCTGGAACGACTATTTCGGGCGGCGTTTTCGCGAATGCCTGGATCGGCTGGCGCTGATCTACGGCTTTGCGACCGAGGCGGGGACACGGCGTGCGGACCGGCGCCGATGACCGGGCGCGCCGGCGGGCCGACCGCCGGCGCGCTGTTCTCGTCCTTACGGATGAGGGACGATCTGGTAGGGCGTGGTGTACGGCTCGACGCGCAGCGAGGCGTTGGCCAAGAGCCCGATCTTGGCGGTTGGCGCCTGCTGCAATTCGCCGTTCGGGCCGCGATGCACGTTGTATTGCCAGACGGTGAGGTCGCCTTTCTGCGCCAGCGCGTGAGCGACCGCGCTCGCATCGTTGCCGCCGAGCGCCTGAAGCTCCTCCGCCGACAGTCCGACGACAATTTCGTCCTTGATGGTGACGATCTTGAACAGGTTCATCTTGGTCTCCTGCGCCCATGCGCCTTGTATCGAGAGGGTGAGAAGCGCGACCGCGGCGCCCTTGATGAGATCGCAGCGAGAAAGCATGCCGTCGTCCTTTGGTGCTGACGCGCGCCCGAATCGAATCAGTCATCAGCCATGGCGCCCGTGATCTGCGTGGCCGTTTCGCAACCGCTTGGTCGTTCGATCTTGAACAACGGTTCACGGGCGGAAATATCCCGTTGCCGGTGAACCTCGATGCGGAGAGGCGAGTCCAAGCCAGAGTCGCGAGGGGATATGTCAGATGAAATTCGCCGGAATGGTTTGCCTTCTCGTGTCGGTTGCAGCCGCCGGCAGCGCTGCGGCCGCAGATCCCTTCTATATCGGCAGCTGGACCTTCACGGCCGCCGTGGTCGCGCCGTGGGCCGATCGGCAGCGCAAGCCTGACGATTCCGAGCGGTTGCGGCTGATGGGCAAGGCGGTGGTCTTCAAGGGGCGAGAGATCGCAGGGCCGCGCCCCTTTGCCTGCGCCAGGCCGCAATACAAGGTGACCGACTACGGTCCCGACATGATCTTCCAGGGGGCCTTCGACGAGATGCAGCGTGTCGACAAGAAGGCCGATCCGAAGGCGCTCGCCGCCTCGCTTGGCTTCGCCGGCGTCCCAATCAAGACCCTGGAGACCGGATGCGAGATCGACGTTCACTTTGTCGACGATACAACCGCCGAGGTGGGACTCAACAATTACGTGTATACGCTGAAAAAGCGCTAGGCCGCTTCCGTCGATGCCAATTCACACCGGAAACAAGGCGAAATGCAGTGCCGATTGACAGCGATCAGGGCCGTGTGCGTGATTGATGCCGCTTCTTGACGCAGGTGGGTGACGGCGGCTCATATTCCTGTTATCCGGAATTGCGGTGGTGCGATGCAGATGAAGCATCGCTAAGCTGTTGGTTGGGCTTGCCGGAACGGTTGTTCCTTGGCATAATTGCAACCTGCTCGGTGAGCCCGTCCGTTCGAGCATGTGTTGAGCGTGCTAATGTGCCGGACCCGGATCGAGCGTTCGTTCTCGGCATGGCGTCCGGTGATGTTAAGGCCGATGCTTGTCATAGGTGCGAGATGAAGAACCTCAATTTCGCGACTGAGCTGCACCTCAAGCTCGGCGCGCCTGCGAGTGGTACCGTCGAAAGCCTCCGCCTGCTCCGTGCTTTCCTGAAGCTCGCGCCCCGACAGCGTTTCGAGGTGATCAAGCTCGTCGAGGACCTCGCCACCGAGGAAGCCCTGCCGGAACATCCCCTGTCCTGAGCCAGGCGGCTCCTCTCACGCCATTTCTTCCCTTTTTCCCGCCCAAGCCGGCCCCCCGGGGACGTTTGCCCCAGCGTTCGCTGCTGGAAGGCTGTCCGGCAAGTGTGGTATCCAGTCAGGAAAAAGGGAGGAGACCATGATCGAACCGAAGCTCGAAGTTCCGGCCGAACTGCGTGACCTGGCCGAGAAGACGATCGACCAGGCCGAAAAGGCATTCGGCATGTTTTTCGACGCAGCCACGAAATCGATGTCATCCGTTCCGGGCGCAGGGACGGACGTGTCGAAGCAAGCCCTCGCTTTCACCGAGCAGAACATGAAGTCGGCCTTCGAGCATGCACGCAAGCTCGTTCATGCCACCGATCTTCAGGAAGCGATGCGAATCCAGTCCGATTTCCTGCGCAGCCAGTTCACCAGCGCAGGAGACCACATGCGGCAGATGACCGGCAGCCTCATGCAACCGGGCAAGGGCAAGTCCTGATTGCTGGTCTATGCGGTTCTTGCGTGCCTACAAATTGGTCTTGCGCGGCGTGTCGATCCGCATTTCGATGTTAACGCAGGTCCATGGTGGGCCACCGAATGATGTCTCATTCGCCGTCCACCATCCTTTCTGCTGATCCCTGTCGGTCCTCCGGCAGGGATTTGCATTTTGAGGCGGTCGCGATTGGCAGGCGCTCCGAAGCGCGATGAGATCGCGAGACATCATCGTACCCTACGGACGCAGCGATCCGATGTAGGCCGCGATGTCGCCAGCCTCGGTCCGGCTCAAGGGAAAGTTCGGCATCTTCGGATGCGGGTCGAGCAGGAAGAAGGCGAGTTTCTCCGGATTGAAGTCCGGCCGGCGTGCAATCGCTGCAAAGGAGGGGACGTCGGCGCTCGCCTGGGTCTGGCCATTGGCCACAACGTGGCAGCTTGCGCACCAGCGCTTTGCGAGATCGGCACCGTGACTGGCATCGGCGGCGAGCGCAGGCGACGAACTCGAGGTCACGGCCAGCAGCAGGCAGATCCGTCTCAAGTGGAGGTGCATCGGGTAGCCCTCATGCGCTCGCTTGCGGCCGCTCGGCTCATCCGCAGCACGATCCCGGGAATTGGGAGAGATCGATGCGGGCGATGATCGACCGGAGCATCCTTCGGGCGGACCGATAGAGATGCCGCGCGAAACCCGGCATCCTCGTCGCGGGCAGGCGAAGATGTCTCGTATCAAGGCGCTTGGTATCGAGCGTTTCGGTGATGTGCGACACGTGCCTCTCCGGGATGGTGAGGCCCTGTCTATCGCGATCGGCTCGGAGTTGCCTTGATCTGCCGCAAAGGGCGGGCCTGGCTAGTAGTCGCCGGGGTTCATGATCATCGGGGTTTTCGTGTCGACCGGCGCGAGCGCGCTGCTGGCGCTGTCGCGCAGGAAGCGGTCGAGCGTCGCCTGGATCTTCTCCTTGACTGCATCGGGGCCGCGATCGCTCATCTCGTTATGCTGCGCACCGGTGTGGACGATGTCGATGCCGAGTGCCTTTGCCTCTTCCGGGGTGGGCAACACGCCCGAATCGGTGACGAAATGCGGGTCCTTGGAACGGAAGGACAGGATCTTCATGTTGTCGCTGAGGACGAAAGGCACCCGCAGATTGTCGAGCGTGATGACTTTCGACACCAGCTCCGGGTGCTGCTGGGCGACATACATCGAGACGTCGCCGCCGTTGGAATGCCCAACGAGGGTGATGTGGTCGTAGTCCGCGTTCTCCTGCCGCCGCTTCAGCTCGCCCAGCGTAAACAGGATATTTGCTTCGCACCGGATATAGACCTCACGCCGGCCGACATATTGCTGGCCGACATCGGTCATCAGCGGCGGATCGCTCGGCAGGTCCTGCTGGAGGCTGGCAACGAGATAGCCGCGCGCGGCGAGCACGTTGGCGAGGAAGGAATATTCGGTGGCCTTGACGGTGTTGCCGTTGCTGATGATGGCGAGCGGGAGCTTCCAGAGACCGAGATTGGCCTTGGTCTCGTAATCGCGCCGCACCGCGATCTCGACCGAGATCGGCCGCTGGCGCGAGGCGTCGAACAGGGTCAAAGTCTCGTGACGGATCGCGAACCGGCTGACGATGAAATATTCGCCGACCGCGAGGACGCAAAAGAACGCCAGAAATGCAAACACCCTCTTCATGATTCCGTCCCGATCACTTTTGACTGAAAATGGTCATAGGAAGCCCCCAAATCGACCGATCGTGAGCAGGTTACGGGATTAAATTTAGGCAAGTCTGTGAGCAAGGCCGCAAACGACATGCCGCCCTGTTGCGGAGCAATGGGCTAGAGACAACCACCCCTGCCGCGTTCGGGGCAGAGCCGGAACGCGCTCGAGAGCGTGAACAGGAAGCGGGGGCTGCGGCGCTCATTGCCCGGCGCCCGGTAGCTCAAGGGGACGGCCACGCCGAGATCGGCCTGGAGGTCGTCCCACAGGAAGAAGCGCACGCCGGCTCCGGCGGACGTCAGCGCCAGGCCGTCGCTGAGCCGGTAGCCGTCGTTCCAGACCGCGCCGGCGTCGCCGAAGGCGTAGAGCTGATAGCCGCTCCAGTAGCGAAAATTGAGCTTCTGGTCGAAGCGCAGCTCCAGCGAGCCGGCAAGACCGTTGTCGCCGCTGATCTCGGCAGCGCCATAGCCCCGTCCGAACGCCGCGCCGCCGAGATAGAATTGCTGCGAGGTGAACAACGGCCGCGATGCCGTCTGGCTCGCCGCGGAGAGCTTGAGCGACAAGGCGTCGGTGATCGTCTGGTAGCGCGTGAACCAGAGATTCAGCACCGAGAAGTTCGACGAGGCGCCGTCGCGCGACAACAGATCGTCGTCGAAATGCGAGGCGCCGAAAACGTCGAGGCCCTGGCGGAAGGTCACCGTCGCGAAGTTGGTGCCGCCGAAGCGATCCTGCAGCCGGTAGTCGGCGGTCAGGCTCGCGGTCCTGATGTGGTCGTTGTACCAGGGGCCGTACAGATCGTGCTCCGACACGTTGCTGAAGGTCCCGGCCATGGTGAGCGTGAGTGCCGAGGATTGCGACATGAAGGGCACGGCGCTTGCGCGCAGCTCGAATGCTTCGGTCGTGGTGATGTCGCTGTCGAGGCGGCGGGCGTCGCCGGGCCGGACCGCGCTGTACAGGACGGACGCACCGAGCCGCACGCCGTCGACGCCGACGGGCGCGTCATAGGACAGCCGGGCAAAGCCGAGCTCGCGCGGGTCGTTGGCAATGGTCGACAGGTTGACCGCCAGCGTATCGCCGGGTGTGAGATAGGAGTTGAATGCGCCGGTCGCATAGGTCTGCCACGGGCCGACCGAGGACGAGCCGAGATTGTCGAGGCCAAACGACGAGAAGACGTGCCAGGTCTTGAGGTAAACGACGAGGCGGAAACGGCCGGTCGTGCCGCCGATCTCCTCCAGCGCGGTGTCGGTGATGCGAACGCCCGGCCTGGCGTTGATGAGGAAAAGTTGCCGTTCGAGCGTTGCCAGCCGCGACGGCTGCTCGGCCAGGATCGGCGCGAGCATCGGCCTCACGCCGAACTGCTCGGCGCCGTCGCCCTTCAGCTCCGTCTGGACGATGGTGCCTTCGATCAGCTGGATGCGGACGCGGCCGTCGGTGATGTCCTGCGGCGGCACAATGGCCCGGCTCAGATGGAAGCCGTCGGCGCGGTAGAGATCGCTGATCGCACCGGCGATCGCGGCAAGGTCCGCCTGCGAGACCTTCTTGCCGAGAAAGGGTTGATAGACCGCGGCGATCCGATCGCGCGGGATGGCGTGAGCACCGGCGACATTGATGCCGCGCAGGACGAATTGGGGCTTGGTATCACCGCCGGTGTTCGGCTGTCCGACAGTCGGGAGCTTGACCGGGGGGCGGTTTAACGTTTCCCGCTCGGTTTGGTTTTCAAAGTATTTCTCGGGCTGACGGGGATCGAAACCTGGTTGGTTCGCCTGTTGTGCGAATGCTTGCGGGACTCCCGCGAAAGTCGATGCCAACAGCAGCAGCGTGGTAAGCGGATGCCGCTTCTCAATACGCGCAGCGAACCCATCTCCGTAGTTTGACGGAGAGCCTCTCAGGAAACGGTAAGGGGTCGTTAGCCACATGATTTTTCATAGTTTTTTATGGTCAACTATTGGTTAATGCGGCCGTTCGGGCGTCGGGTTCCCGCTAATCCTCTCTTGAGTGATTTCGGATACGCCTCAGGTCCTGACGTAACGCGGACTGAGGATCGGCATGCTCGGCAGACATGGACTACGGCGCGCCTTCGCGGCGGCGCTGACGCTGGGGATGGCCTCCGCTGCGTGGGCGGCCGATGACGGCGTCTGGTCGGTCAGCAACGCCACAGGCGAGGTCTGGATCGCGACCGATGGCGCGCAACAGGTTGCGCTGAACCAGGAAGAGACGCTCAAGCCCGGCAACACCATTCGCACCGGACGCAACGGCCGGGTGCTGCTCGTCCGCGGCGAGGAGACGATCCTGATCTCTCCCAATTCGGTGGTCGGCCTGCCGGCCGAGAAGAAGGATGGACTCTCGACCACGATCATCCAGCAAGCGGGGTCGATTCTGCTCGAGGTCGAGAAGCGCAACGTCAAGCATTTCGAGGTCGAGACGCCCTATCTCGCCGCCGTGGTCAAGGGTACGCAGTTCAGCGTCACGGTGGGAGCGGGCAACACCAAGGTCGGCGTGATCCGCGGCCAGGTCGAGGTCTCCGATTTCAAGACCGGGCAGGTCGCACAGATCATGCCGGGGCAATCGGCCACCGTCTTCGAGCACGGCAAGCCCGGCCTCAGCCTGGGCGGTGCCGGGACCTTCAATCCAATCGAGCACGGCAAGCCGCGCGCCTCGACGATCGAGCGCATTCCGGTGCCGAAGTCCGGCCTCACCGCACCGCGCAATGCGGCGAACGGCCATGCAATCCATGCGCTCGGTCCGATCGACAAGGGCAACAAGGTGTCAGGTGCGCTCAAGCAAGCGCAGCAGGCGGGCGGCGCGCATGCGCCGAAGCCCGGCGTCTTGCGCATCTCGAGCTCGCTCGGCGAGGTCAAGCTGAACGTTCACAAGGTCACGAACGGCCTCGCTCACGGCAGCGTTGCAACGGGACGCGCGCGCAATGCCAACGCCAGCACCGGTACCGGCACAGCTACGGTGTGGAGCGATAGCTCGTCGAACACCACCACCACAGCCTCCAACAGCTCCACCGTCACGGCGGTCGCCGCCAGTAGCAGCGCGTCTACGGCCAGCGCCGCATCGACGTCGTCGAGTGCGACGACGACCGTTGCGACCACCGCCGGGTCGAGCAGCAACGTGTCCACCGGCACGTCCGGGACCGGAAGCAGTGGAACGAGTGCGACCGGCAACGGAAGCGGCGGCACCGGCAACAACGGCAACGGCGGCAACAATGGCAACAATGGACATGGCAACAACGGCCACCATTACGGTTGGTACTGGGGCAGAGGCCACCATTAGGACCGTGCACACGGCATAGGGGCGCACGCGGCGGCAAGCACCGCCGGTGCAGGGGAGCAAAAGTGAAACGCTATCGGCCGCATATTCTCGTCGCGATCGCGCTTGCGGTCGTGCTGTCCACCGGATGGCACGCCTCGCTTCGCAATGCGCTTACTGATCTGCGGTTCGCCTGGCAGTCGCGGGCGGCGAGCGGCAACATCGTCGTTGTCGCCATCGACGCGCCCTCGATCGAGCAGATCGGGGTGTGGCCCTGGCCGCGCCGGCTCCACGCCGAACTGTTGCACAGGCTCGAGGCGGCAGGTGCGCAGGACGTCGCCTTTGACGTCGATTTCAGCACGCCGTCGGATCCGGCCTCCGACGAGGCATTCGTTAGGGCGCTTCGCGATGTCGGCGGCTCGACGATCCTGCCGTCCTTCAAGCAGTCGACGCCGAACGGCGGTGCGGTTCACGTCAATCGCCCGCTGAAGCCGTTCAGCAACCAATCGTGGCCGGCCCTGGTCAATGTCGCGGTCGAATCCGACGGGCTTGTCCGTCGCTATCCGTTCGGTGAGAAATTCGGCGATGCCTTGGTCCCTTCCATGGCCGTCGTGCTTGCCGGACAGGACGCCGGCCGGCGGCCGCCTTTCCTGATCGATTTCGGCATCCGCGCGGCGTCCATACCGCGCGTCTCCTATGTCGACGTGCTGCGCGGCGATACTGCGACCCTCGACAAGCTCCGGGACAAGAAGATCATTATTGGTGCCACGGCGCTCGAACTCGGCGACCGCTTCAGCGTTCCAAATGGCGGCATCATCTCGGGGCCGGTTCTTCAGGCGTTGGCGGCGGAATCGATCCTCCAGAACCGCACGCTGCGCTGGACCTCCGATATCGGCATGGTGCTGGGCCTCGGCGCAATCTGTCTGATGATGATGTATTCGTGGCGCCGCCTTGCGCCGGGCGTTCGCGTTGCAATCCTTGTCGCGGCCGGCGCGGCCGTCGAACTCATCGCGGCTTTGGTCCAGGCAAGATGGCCCCTGGTCATCGACACGTCGCTGTTCCACATTGCGATCATCGCCTATCTGACCGCGATTGCGCTCGACGAGATCGATTTCCGCAGCCTGTTGGGACGCATCGCCGAGAGCCGCTTTCATCGCATCGCGATGTCGCTCGGCGATGGTCTTGTCTGCACCGACGCGGACCACCGCATCACGGTCTGGAATCCCGGCGCGAGCGCGATCTTCGGCTATATGCCGGCCGAGATCATCGGCCGCCCCTTCGAAACACTCTGTGCTGTGCCGGCGAACGGCGAGGCGCGGCCGTCCATGGGCGACGCCGCCCGCCAGGCGCTCCTGGTCCCGGGCGGGGCCGTCGTCGTCGAGTTCGAAGGCCGGCGCAAGAATGGCGAGACCTTTCCCGTCGAGGCGAGCTTCTCCGGCTGGCAGGGAACGGATGGCTTCCAATACGGTGCAATCCTGCGCGACATCTCGGTCCGCAAGCGCGAGGCCGAACGCGTCAGATATCTGGCCGAACATGACGCGCTAACGGGCCTTGCCAACCGCAACATGCTGCACGCCGGCCTTGCCGGTCTGATCGCTGCAGCGGAGCGCCGGTCGTCCGACGTCGCGCTGCTCGTGCTGGGGCTCGATGGATTCCAGCAGATCAACGACATGCTCGGACATTCGGCCGGCGACCTCGTGCTGCGGGCCGTCGCCGAGCGTCTGCGCAACGAAGTCGATGGCAAGTCGATCGTCGCCCGGCTCAGCGGCGACGAATTCGCCCTCGCGCTCGACTGCGCGGAAGCCGGCGAACCGATCGCGGAATTCGCCGAGCGCATCGCGCGCGCGTTCGAAGCGCCGCTCGTCACCGGCACACGCCAGCATCGGGTCCGGATCAGCATCGGCGTTGCGCTCTATCCCGACGGCGGCCAGAATGCCGACGATCTCCTGAGCAACGCCCATCTGGCGCTGAGCCGCGCGAAGGCGACGCGGCGGGGCAGCCACGTGATCTTCGAAAGTGCGATCCGGCAGGAGCTGGAAAACCGCCTGAGGCTGGAGAGCGAATTGGCGCTAGCAGCGGATCGCGGCGAGTTCGAGCTGTTCTATCAGCCGCAGGTCCGCCTGGCCGACGGCAGCCTGGTCGGCGCCGAAGCGCTGATCCGTTGGCGCCATCCCGTGCGCGGCTATGTCTCGCCCGGTGAGTTCATGCCGGTGGTCAACACCTCGGCACTGTCAGAGCGGATCGCGAGCTGGGTGATGGAGACCGCCTGCCGGCAGGCGCGTGCCTGGGAATTGTCCGGCAACAGCGTGCGCGTTGCCATCAACCTTTCGCCGTCGCAACTCGATGACGGCGATCTCGCGCATTCGGTTGCAGCGCTACTCGAAGCGACCGGATTGACACCGTCGCTGCTCGAGCTCGAGGTCACCGAAGACATCCTGCTGCATGACGAAGGGCGCGTGCTGGACATGTTCAAGCGGATCCAGCAGCTCGGCGTGCGCGTCCTGTTCGACGATTTCGGCACCGGTTATGCGAGTCTCAGCTATCTGAAGAAATTTCCGCTCGACGGACTCAAGATCGATCGGTCCTTCGTGCTCGATCTGCTCGCCGATTCCGACGACGCCGCGATCGTCGGCTCGACCATCGGCCTCAGCAAACAGCTCGGGCTCTCGGTCGTGGCCGAGGGCATCGAGAACCGGGCCACGGCCGATTTCCTCGTCAGCATGGGGTGCGAGGAAGGGCAGGGATATTTCTTCGGACGTCCGATGCCGGCGGAAGCATTCGACCGGCAGTTCCTGGCGACCGAAAAGGTCGCGGTCAGCGCCGCCTAGTTCGCCGGCTGCTCGCTAGCGCCGGCGGGCCACTGCAACGCCGAACAGAAAAGCCACAAAGAGGCTCGCCAGAGGCGCTTCGCGCGTGATCGCGGCGACGGTCGACAGCGGTCGGCCGGGCTTGCGCGCTTCCTCGATCGCCAAAGTGAAGCGGTCGACGGCGGCGTGCAGGCCTCCGGCGACTTCGCCGATCGTACGGGATACGTCCGTCGCGGCATCGATGGCGCGCTCGGCCACGCCGGGCTGGGGATTGGGCTGCGGTATCTCCGTGCTCAAGCTTGCGACCTCCGAAAACGACGACGGATGGAGGCCGGCACCTTTGGCTATCCGCGCGAGCGCTCGTTTTGAACAGCGGGTCTGACGACCTTTGGCTATCCGCGACAGGCGCCGTGATTTGACGGCGGGTGCCGGCCATGAATGGGCAATTCGGCGTGCGGGATTTTGTTCCCGACGGGAGTGTGATCCCCGTGAAACGACGGATGCGAATCTCTGTTAGGCTGGCGCAGCATTGCTGATCTCAGGAGACGGCCGTGACCGATCGGACCATGACGGATCGAGCCCGGCGTATCGCCTTGCTCGGTGCTCCCATCGACATGGGTGCCTCGCAGCGCGGCACCTTGATGGGGCCCGCGGCGCTGCGTACGGCGGGCCTTGCGACACTGCTCGAGAGCCTCGATCTCGAAGTCGTCGATTACGGCGATCTTTCCGTGGCCGAGCTCGACGACCTCGCCGACAGGCCGCCGGAAAAAGCCAATCACTACCGCGAAATCCAGCGCTGGACGCGCGTGCTGAGCCGGCGAGGCTATGAGATCGCGAGCACCGGTGCGCTGCCGATCTTCCTCGGCGGCGATCACACCCTGTCAATGGGCTCAGTCAACGCCATGGCGCGCCATTGGCAGGAGCGCGGACGCGAGCTGTTCGTGCTCTGGCTGGACGCGCATGCCGATTACAATACGCCGGAGACGACGATCACGGCGAACATGCACGGCATGTCGGCGGCCTTTCTGTGCGGCGAGCCGGGCCTCGACGGCCTGCTCGGCGATGACCCGCGCGCGTCGATCCACCCCGACAGGCTCGACCTGTTCGGCGCGCGTTCAATCGACAAGCTCGAAAAGGAGCTGATGCGCACGCGCCGGATCAGGGTCGTCGACATGCGACAGATCGACGAATTCGGTGTCGCGGTGCTGATCCGGCGTGTCATCGAACGCGTCAAGGCATGCAGCGGCGTGCTTCATGTCAGTTTCGACGTCGACTTCCTCGATCCCTGCGTTGCGCCGGGCGTCGGCACGACCGTGCCGGGCGGAGCGACCTATCGTGAGGCGCATCTGATCATGGAGCTGCTGCACGATTCCGGCGTGGTGGGATCGGTTGACATCGTCGAGCTCAATCCCTTCCTGGACGAACGCGGCCGGACCGCACGCACCGCGGTCGAGTTGATCGGCAGCCTGTTCGGCCAGCAGATCACCGATCGCCCGACGCCGAGCAACGCGATCGCTCCGGGCGAGTGAATCAGGCGCAGCGTTTGTGCGGTGCAAGGAAAGGAACTGCTCTCGCGGCCGTCCGATTTAGATCAGCCCTGATCAAAATCGTCTGCTTTTGAAACGGCTGCGAATTGCAAATGCTGCCGTCGGACTGTTTCATGCGGGACCAGCGCCAGCCGAGGGGCCGCCATGAGCAGCACGACAGATCCAGACAATGATTCCGTGACGACCACACGCCGTCGCTTCCTGACAGCCGGCACCGCAGCGGCGGGAGGTGTTGTTCTTGGCGCGGGCACTTCCGTTGCCGCGGAGGCCGACAACCTTCCGCCCAACGTTCCCGAATGGATGAAGGCGCCGGGCGAGCCGACAGGAGGCCAGCCCTATGGCACGCCGTCACCGTTCGAAAAGGGCGTCGTCAGGAACATCTCGAAAACTCTGAAGCAATACATCTCCGCGTCCAGCCGGACGCCCTTGCAGGAGCTCGACGGCATCATCACGCCGAACGGGCTGTTCTACGAGCGTCATCATGGCGGTGTCCCGGCCATCGACCCCGCACAGCACCGGCTGATGCTGCATGGGCTGGTCGAACGCCCCCTGACCTTCACGATGGACGATCTCAGGCGCTTCCCGTCGGAGTCGCGTATCCACTTCCTCGAATGCTCCGGCAATCCCGGCTACAGCAAGCCCTATGGCAAGACGGCCTCGGATCTCGTCGGCCTCGTGAGTTGCGCCGAATGGACCGGCGTCAGCCTGAAGCTGGTGCTTCAGGAAGCCGGGCTGAAGCCTGAAGCCAAATGGGTGGTCGCGGAAGGGGCCGACGCGGCCGCGCTGACGCGAAGCATCCCGATCGAGAAATGTCTCGAGGATGCGATGCTGGTCTACAGCCAGAACGGCGAACGGCTGCGCCCGCAGCAAGGCTATCCGCTGCGGCTGTTCCTGCCGGGATTTGAAGGCAATATGAGCGTGAAATGGCTGCGTCGCCTGCATGTGGTCACGGAGCCGGTTTATTCGCGCGAGGAAACTTCGAAATACACCGACCTTCTGCCCGACGGCACGGCGCGCGAGTTCTCCTTCTACATGGAAGCAAAATCGATCATCACCCGTCCGTCCGGCGGTCAGCGCCTGAGCGCACCGGGCTTTCACGAGATCACGGGGATCGCCTGGAGCGGGCACGGCAAGATCGCGCGGGTCGAGGTGTCCGTTGACGATGGGAAGAGCTGGCAGGACGCTCGGCTGCAGGAGCCGGTGCTGACGCGGGCCCTGACGCGCTTCCGCCTGCCGTGGCAATGGGACGGCAAGCCCGCCGTGATCCAGAGCCGCGCGATTGACGAGACCGGCTACGTGCAGCCGACGCTGGCCGAACTGCTCGCCGTGCGCGGTGAGAACTATTTCTACCACAACAACGCGATCTGGCCCTGGCGCGTCGCTGACACTGGCGAGGTGACCAATGCGCTGGCTTGAGACTTGCGGGATCGCCGTCGCTATCGCGCTGTCGGCCTTCTCAAATGAAGCGCAGGCGCAGAGCCCGTACGGCATCGGGCGACCGGCAACAGCCGCGGAGATTGCGGGGTGGAATATCGATATCGGCCGCGACGGCAGCAATCTTCCTGAAGGAAGCGGTTCGGTCAGCCATGGACGCGAGGTGTTCGCTCAACAATGTGCCTCGTGCCATGGCGAGAAGGGCGAGGGCGGTCTGGGCGATCGGCTCGCCGGCGGGCAGGGCACGATCGGAACGCCAAAGCCGATCCGTACCGTCGGCAGCTATTGGCCCTATGCGCCGACATTGTTCGATTACATCCGTCGCGCGATGCCGCAGAACGCGCCACAGTCGATGAGCAATGAGGATGTCTATGCCGTGTCCGCATTCATCCTGAACCTGAACGGACTGGTGGGAGCGGATGCAACTCTCGACGCGAAATCGCTGGCGACCGTGAAGATGCCGAACCGCGACAGATTTGTCGGCGATGCTCGCCCGGATGTGAAGAGATGAACGGAGCAAGTTCCGATCGGTGGCGCGGAACTTGCTTGAGTTGAGCGGGGAACTTCGAGGGGCGCATTTGACTTAACCTGCGATAGGAAAATAGCGGACCCCTCATGACGACCGATCGTTTCGCGAACTCCATCTCCACCGCGCTCCGCCATCCCGGCGTGATCGCACTCATCGTGGCCGGCTTGACGATTGCAGCCATGCTGATCGTCGACCACGGCCCGTGGAACCGCGCCAAGACCCAGCCGGCCCACATCGCGATGTATGCGACGACGGGAGAAGCCGCACGCGCCGCCGGCGCTGCAGTGCTTCCGACTGAACCGAAGTCGCCGATCGAGCCGGCACGGCCGGGGCCGAAGACATCCCCGACCGTCAATCCGGTGACGCCGTAATTCCCGTCAGCCCTTGCGGCCGTAATTGAGCAACCCGCCGGTCGTCCTCGGCGGGTGCGCACGCAATGCGTCCTCGTTCGGCTCGGTGCCCCAGCCGGGCCGGTCCGGAATGACGAGATGGCCATTCTGGATCTCGGGCTCGTGGGTGAAGAGCTCGCGATCCCAGGACAGGCGGTCGATGTCGATCTCCATGATGCGCAGGTTGGGCACAGTGGCGCAGAAATGCGCGTTCATCATCGAGCAGAGATGGCCGTAGAAATTATGCGGGGCCACGTTGACCTCGAACGCCTCGGCGGCGGCCGCGATCTTCATCGATTGCCAGACGCCGTTCCAGGGCGTGTCGATGATCGCGACATCCATCGCCTGCTGACGGAAATAGGGCAGGAATTCCCGCAAGCCCAGCAGCGTCTCGCAGGACGAGATCGGGTGCGGGCTTTGCCTGCGGATATAGCCGAGCGCTTCCGGATTGAAGCTGTCGATCTCGATCCAGAACATGTCGAGGTCGGCGATGGTGCGAAGGATCTTGAGATAGCCTTCCGTCTTGGCGTTGAAGTTGCAATCGAGCAGGATGTCGACATCGGGGCCGGCGCCGTCGCGGATCGCTTCCAGATGCATGCGCAGGTCGCGCAGGATCTTGCGGTCGACGTTGATCTCCGGCGCAAAGGGTGAGCCGAAGCCGGGCCGCCAGCCGGTCGGCTTGCCGTCATCGTAGGAGAAGATGTTGGTCTTGAGGGCGGTGAACTTCTTCTCACGCACCTCGCGGCCCATCGCCTTGACACCGTCGAGGCTTTCGATCGGCGGCTTGTACCAGGAGGGATGATTGATCCGCCACGTCGCGCAATGCGACCAGTACACCCGGACGCGATCGCGGATCTTGCCGCCGAGCAGCTCGTAGCAGGGCACGCCGAGGCACTTTGCCTTGGCGTCGAGCAGCGCGTTCTCGATGGCTCCGAGCGCCTGTGCCACGACGCCCCCGGCGGCGGGGCGGGTGGCGGCGAACAGCTCGGCATAGATGCGCTCGTGCTGGAAGACGTTCTGCCCGATGACGCGCGCGGACAGGCGCTGGATCGCGGCGCCGACGCCGGGTGAGCCAAAGCCTTCGTCGAATTCGCTCCAGCCGACCACGCCGTCCTCGGTCGTCAGCTTGACGAAATGGTAGTTTCTCCAGCCGGCATCGCAGGCGAGGATTTCGAGGCTTGTTGCTTTTGATGATTTGGTCATGTCGCTCCCTGTCGCCCGGCGGGCCTTGTTCTTCTTGTGGCGGGTCGCAAGCCCGACCCTGGCCGCAACTGTAAGGAAGCCGCCGACCGGCGTGAAGCCCGCTTCAGCATGGCCGGAAGGCGCTTCCGCCTCGTTTGGCGAGAAGCCCCGCAGAATCTCACCCGCGCCGCCGAAGCCTCCGCAAGGTCGGCGCTGCAACCGGCCTCCTCACTTCGTTTTTGCCGAATCGCCTCGCTCATCGGTCGGCGTCCTTCTCGTTCATGCCAACGATGGCCGAAAAAGCTGAGCAGGCTACTCAAGCTACTCAAACCAACCCTCCACCTCCGCTCGAACTTTCTCGCGGCGTCCCAACAAATGATGAAGACTCTTCGGCCGCAGCCGGCCTATGGTTAGGCCATCACCGCAAGGCCCGTGGCATCGGTCGGTGAAGAGAACGCCAGTTGCGCTCCCGCCCCCCGCAAAGGAGGGAGCAGCGTCATGCTGAGGCGGCGCAGATTCAAGCAGACCAGGACACTCAACGAGCGGCTCGAGGACGAGGTGAAGCGTCTTCGCGACGCAGCGCGAGCGCTGCCGCCCGGGCGGCGCCGCGAAATGCTGCTGCGCAAGGTGCGGCAGGACGAGATGGCCATGCAGATCGACGCCTGGCTTCATTCGCCTGGCCTGAGGGCGCCGACATGACTCTGCAGTACCGCGCATACCTGGTCGGCGAGGATGGTGTGTTCCGTTCCGCCGAGGCTTTCGAGGCCGCGTCCGATGCATCGGCGCTGGTTGTTGCAAGGCGGTTCACCCGGCAGGGCAATGTCGAGGTCTGGCAGCTCGGCCGCAAGATCGGCCTCGTGAAGAAGGCCCCGCCGGCTGAGACGGCCTAGGAACGACCAGGCCCGCCGCTCGTTTCCGCTTTCATGGTGGAATATCGCTTCACGATATCGAACGGTGAGGTTTTCTCGGACACCGAGGACCTTCACGACGACGAGACCGCCTGGCGCCTGGCGCTTCAAACCGTGCGCGACATCGAGACGACCCTGCACCCCGGCGGGGGCCGGTGGTCGCTCGAGGTTGCCCGCGAGCAGAGGCCGATCTACCGGATCGAGGTGCGGGCGCAGAAGCTCGATGGGGTGACCGGCTGATTGCCTGCACCGGCGCCCGTGCCAGCTCGTATTGGAAACTTACGGCTGGTCGTCCGAGCGCGGGAAGGAGTCCTGCGTCTTCCTGCTTGGAGTGTCGCCAATCCCGGGCGCGGCGCTTTGGAGCGCCTTCTCAATGTCGCCGACAAGGACCCTCTGATGGTCGGCAAGGCGACCGAACAGCTCTCGCTTTCTGAGGTCGGTCGCGAGGTCGCGGATGAGCTCGCATTCGGCAATCTGCACCCGGATCTTTTCCAGACGCTCTTGCATGTTCTGCATGAACATCACCCCAGCGGCCGAAGCACCGTCGGGACCACTCTAGGTCATTCGGGAAAAAGTGGCAATCGATCTTCTGCCGCAAACTGCCGCAGCCTGATTGCTTGCTAGTGGCTTGGACTTAGATGGAGATAGGCTGGGTCGAAACCTGCCAGCTCCTCCATCCGCCGGTGATCTAGGATGTGAACCTCCGATCTCGTCAGCGTGACCAGCTCCTCTTTCCGAAGCTGCTGCAGGACGCGATTGGTATGGACCACCGACAGGCCGAGGCAGTCGCCGAGGTCGGTCTGGGTGATCGGCAGGGCGAACTCGCCATCCCGCGTGCGGCCGATCGCCTTCAGCCGGGCGTGCAGCTCGACCAGGAGATGAGCCATCCTGGGGGCGCCTTCGCGCCGGCCGACATTGACGATCCATTCGCGGAAGATCGCGCCGTCGATCAGCGTCTCGCGCCAGAACGCGGCCGCCAGGTTCGGGCGGCGGCGGCTCAACTCCCACAACTCGTCATGGGAGATGAAGCCGAGCGTACACGGCGTCACGGTGACGAGATCATGGTCCATCACCCTGAGATGGAGGCTCTGCAGGTCGGGAATTTCGCCCGGGATATGAATCGAGAGAATTTGCCGCTCTCCGTCGGAGGTGGTCTTCGAGCGGAACGCAAATCCCTCCGAGATCAGGCAGCATTCGCCGGGCCGCGTACTGTCGGCCACGATGACCTCGCGGCCGCCGAGATGCCTTTCCCGGATTCGCAGGCCCTGGATGGCGCGGATATCCTCGCCTTCCAGATGGTTCGACACCGTGAGTTTTGTGATGAGCGCTGTCGCGAGGTTCGTTGACACCGGATCCTCCTTGCGGCCCGAATGTCCTGGACACTCCGGCCTTATCAGGCGGGAGCGCAACACTCTCAGCACCGGCGCCCAGATGATAACTGCCGGCGATGAAAGCTAACGTGTGATTATAAGATGGTTCCTGGGTAACTCAATTATTAAGTCGTCTGGACAGGACTTGCGCCGGAATCGGTCGGCACGACTGTCACGATCAGTCAAGGCATGCCCCGTGCCCAATCCGAGCTTGTCGGAATTGAAAGGGCGGCACCGACGGCTTCGGGCCCGATCACTCCTCGGCGAGCTTCCGCTCGATATAGGCGTCCACCGTTTCGGCGAAGGAGCGTTGCACGCCGACCGCGGCAATATGCAGGTCGAGTGCGTCGCGTTGCAGCACGCGCAGGCCGCGCCCGCGGGCGCAGACCGGTGCCGTGTTCAGAAATTGATCGATGGCCCCCTTGGCTTGCGGGATCGCCTTGGGATCGCCCCTTGCGATCAGGAGACGCAGGAGGCTCTGGCACTCGGCCAATCCGGGCATGGTTTACAGCTTTCTCATCCTTGCCGCGATTTCGGCTTCGGCCGCTTGACCGGCTGGGTGTGGGTGCCGAACAGCATCAGCAGAAACGCGATTTCTTCCTTCGAACCGGTCTGGATCATGATTGTCTCCTTTTCGCTTGGTTGGTCGAAGCGAGCGGAAAAGGCGTTCAGGACAATCGGGTTTCAGGATTGTTTCAGGCGTGTTTCGTCCGCAGCGGAAGCGTGGGACAGGGTCTCGATCGCCCGTTCCAGCTCCGCCGCCAGCACCTTGTGGTGCTCGGCCAAGCGCGCAAACAGGTCGCGCTTCTTCGGATCGATCGCAAGATCGCGGATGATCTCGCACTCGGCGATCTGCACCTGCAGCTTCTCCAGATGTACTTTCATGTCCTTCATGGAGTGGGTCCGTGCACGTGTTGGACGCAACAAATAGCAGGTCGGGCGAGGCTGCTCTTTAACAATTGATATTCCATCGCGCGGAGGTCGGCGGGGTCATCGGAACGGCTCCAGAGACACGCGCGTTGAACGTTCAGACGAGGAAAATTGCACCATGAGCCATACTGTCCTGATTGTCGACGACGAGCCCGCCGTGCTCGACGCCATCGCAAGCATGCTGGAAGATCTCGGATGTACAGTCATAAGCGCTGCAAGCGGCCCAGCCGCGCTCGATCAGCTCCGGCAGAATGAACAGATCACGATCCTGATCACCGACATCAACATGCCCGGCATGGACGGCCACGAGCTGGCCGAGCTGGCCAGGCGTGTTCGCCCGCAACTGAAAGCCCTGCAGTTGTCAGGCCGCGAGCCCCGGCGAGACGGATTGCCGATGATCAGGAAGCCGTTCTCCTTCGAGGAGCTGGCGAGCGTGATGGAGCGCACCGTCGGCCTCTGCTAGCGGCCGCGCCGCGCTCGCCGGCATCGCGATAGTCCGGCGAGACCAGATATCCATTGGAGCAAAGAAGCGGCTCCGGCACGGGGACGGGGGGCAGGTGGCGCCGGAGCCGCCATTCCAGCCGGCAATCGGCGGGATGCCGGCACGAAATCAAGTCCTGCTGAAACCTGAAGGTTCCTCGTGTCCTCAGCGTGTCTTCAGCTTGCTCTCCACTTTCTTCCGGCTGCTGCCGACCTTCTTGACCGCCTTCTTTACCGCGGACGCCGAGCGGCGGGTCTTCTTCGCCTCGTAACGCACCTCATAGTCTTGCCCGCCTGCAACGCGTGCGCGGTCCTGCTTGCGACCGTGTGCGGTCTGCTTTTTCGCTTTTGCCATATTGCACCTCCTTGCGAGACCAAAACGCAAGACGATTCAATATGGTTCCGGCCCTTGAGATCCTCGCCTGCATCGGCCCTTTGTTCTCGTCATTGCGAAGCATTGCCGGCTTCCTTGCAGGCATCGCTCTGATCGATCCGATCGGCGGCTTCGGAAGAATGGTCCGGATGCACGATGACCCTCTCGATCCGGTGCAACAACTCGCTCGGACCTCCGTCGGTCGCGGTCGGCAGGGCCGGACGGCCCCAGCCCCAATACAGCAGCTCCTTTGCAGCGGCGACGCGTGCAAACGCATTCGCGGTCTCTCGATACATAATGGCGGCAAGCACCGTCACTGCGGCTTCCGTCTTGGCTCTTGCCAGGGTTTGGATGTCCGCCAGCGTGGGCGCATTGAAGCCATCGCCGACGTCATGCTCAGCGCGGGGGAAGGGCCGTCGAATGCGTCTCTTCAACTCGTCCATTTCAAAATCCTTTCTGAAAGCGTCTCCACAAATAAAAGGCCCGCTGCGGATTGCTCCGCCGGGCTTCGTACTACGGCGTCCAAAGATAGAATCGACGCGACCGCGTAAAGGCAAATGCGGCGGCGAGGGCGGTAGCGCCACGATGCGATTTAGGGTGAGCAACGAGGGATGGCAGCCCGGGACGTGCGGACCGTCATTTTCGTGACGTGCAGAGTGATTGGGCTGCCGCGCGACGTCGATGATCTGCTCGCGCATCAGCACGGCGAACCTGTTGACGAGGAGCTGACTCGGCACTGACCGCGACCGAGGTTTTCCACACCCACGACAAGCAGTAGAACGCCAACATTTGCACCCACTAGGAATCGATAATTTGCCAACGGCATCGGCCCATGACTTTGATCAGGCATGACCACGAAGTCGCGCCAATACCTGTTCGGGATTCAGATCAAGACGTCGGCCGAGCGCGCCAGCAGCGCGCGCAAGGAGTCCGACAAGCTTGCCTGCGTGGCGTGGAACGAGCGGATGCTCGGCTACAGAGGTCCCGCACAGCCATCACCGACGATCGGCGATGCGATCAATGGCGGATACCCATATCTCGAAGTCCGGTGCCTTGGCTGCGACACCAATCAGACCGTAGCGCTCGATATCATCCGACGGCCCAAGACGACGCCGGTCCACGAACTCGAACGCTACATGCGTTGCAAGGACTGTTCGCAGGTGCGAGGCTATCCATACAAGCGGAGCGCGCTCGTCGCGCTGAGGCCGACAAGGATTTCAACGAGCCACCCGCCCTCAATTTGGTGGCCGGGCGAGCGGTAAGGGACAATCGTCTTCATGTGCTGGTGTGGACGGCCTCTCATCCCCACGGTTCTATGGCGCTGTCAGCGTCACAGCTAGATGAGAGGAAAGTCTGATGAATCTTCCTGTTCGCATCGGTATGGACACTTCCAAGTCGGTTTTCCAGCTTCATGGTGTTGATGAGAATGAGGTGGTGGTGGTCCGCCGCCAGTTCCGGCGAGCCGAGATGATCCGCTACTTCGAGCGGCTTCCACCGGTTCTCGTCGCCATCGAGTCCTGCGGCAGCTCGCATCATTGGGCGCGCCTGCTGCAGTCGTTCGGTCACGAGGTAAAGCTGATCCCCCCTCAGTACGTGAAGGCCTACGTGAAGCGCGGCAAGAACGACGCGGCCGATGCCGAAGCGCTGTGCGAAGCGGTCACCCGGCCGAGTATGCGGTTTGTACCGGTCAAATCGAAGGAACGGCAAGCGGCCTGCATGTTAATGACTGTGCGGGAACGCCTTGTCAGCGTGAAGTCGCAGCTTTCCAATGCTTTCAGGAGCTATGCGGCTGAATTTGGCATCGTCGGCCCCGCCGGTCGGCAGAATGTCGCGCAACTTATCAAACGGGTACTCGAGGACGACAGCTTGCCGGAAATGGCAAAGGATCTCTTCCGACTCCAAGCAGAGGAATATGCCGCGGTCGAAGCCCGCCTGGCAAAGATCGAAGCCAAGCTGATGAGGTGGCACCGCGACGATGATGTCAGCAGGCGGATCGCGACGATTCCCGGCGTCGGTCCGATTGGGTCCTCCATGCTAAGCATGAAAGCGCCGCCGCCCGAGACCTTTAGATCGGGTCGCGACTTTGCGGCGTGGCTCGGGCTCACACCTAAGGATCATTCAACTGGCGGCCGGCAAAGGCTCGGCGGCATTACAAAGGCTGGAGATTCTATACTGCGATCGACGTTGATCGTCGGTGCGACCGCACTGCTGAGGCATATTCGAAAGGGCCGTCATAAGCCCACACCATGGCTCGCTTCGCTGCTGGAGCGAAAGCCGCCAAAGTTGGTCGCGGTGGCCTTGGCCAACAAGTTTGCCCGCATCGCTTGGCGCTTGATGATATCAGGCGGCGTGTACAAGCAGCCGGTAGCCGTCATGCCGACTTGATCTGAAATCGGCCCGCGAGCACGTTGCTCGGCGGATTGCCCACGAACTTGCAGGACGCAGTAGATGGAAGGACCGATCGGTCGATACGCGCGAGCTTCCGAAGATTACACTGGCAACAAGAATGTCGCCCATGTGCTTGGAGCGCGCGTAGCGAACACCATCTCGGCCAGCGGGCTTTGTCCGCGCAAACAGGCCGGACATCTGATAGCAAGCGATCTGGCCAAAAGTCTGCTACAATCCTGACAAGTGGGGGGCCGTCCACATCTGCAATCTCTATTCCATCACGACCAATCAGGCTGCGATCGCCGATCTCTTCCGCGTGGTCCGCCGATACGAAGGCAACTTGCAGCCGATGCCCGGCGTTTTCCCGGAATATCCGGCGCCCGTCATTCACAGCGCAACAGACGGGCATAGAGAGCTGGTGATGATGCGCTGGGGCATGCCACCGCCGCCGCGCACGGGCGGGCCGCCCGTCACCAACATTCGCAACACCTCCTCACCCCATTGGCGGGCATGGCTCAAGCCGGAGCATCGCTGCCTCGTGCCGGCCAACAGCTTCGCAGAGTACGCACCGGAGCCCAACCCGGAGACGAAGAAGAAGGACGTGGTGTGGTTTGCGTTATCCGAGACGCGACCGCTGTTCGCGTTCGCGGGTATCTGGACCACCTTCAACGGTGATCGCGGCACGAAGTCGAAGCCCGTCCCGGGGCCGAACCAGGTTTACGGCTTCCTGACCACCACACCGAATGCGGTGGTCGAGCCGATACATCCGAAGGCGATGCCGGTGATCCTGACAACCCCTGAGGAATGGGAGGTTTGGACCCGTGCGCCTTGGGATGAAGCCAAGGCACTGCAGCGGCCTCTGGCAGATCAGGCCCTGAGAATCGTCGCGCAAGGACAAGCCAAGGAGGATATCGTTGCCTCGCAATAGGATGTCGCCGGGCAGGCGACGATGGAGCGCTCTGCCGAAAAACGATTAAGCTGTTTAGTGGAACGGTTTGTCCACTTTGATACTTAGGAACCTCGCTGAGCGAGGTGAGTCGTGGAAGAGAACACCGGTACCCCGCCCCGCGCACCGCAGCCGGGGCCGACCTGTCCAAACTGCAAAACAGCGGCAAAATTCTTCACGTCGGTATTCGACATGAAGAGCGATCGGACGATCCAAATCTACAAGTGCGAACGGTGCCGCGAAGAAGTCTGGCAGTAGGGCGCGTCTTGGCGCTTGTTGTTGTCCCTGGCTCTCGTGGCGGCGCGGCGGCCCTTCCGGTTTCCCTGCGCGGAAAATCATAACCTGGTTTGGAGAGGCAGCGCGAGCTGAAGATCGAAGCGCCGCGTGGCGTTGGCGGCGATGAAGTCCTGCAGCGCGGGCGAGACATCCGTATCGGTGTCGGCTGCGCGCTGAGCCAGCGCATCGGCAACATTCGAAGTGGCATCACGTGACCATCCTTCACCGGCATTGAAACACACGATGCGGACTGGATATGCGTAATGGCCGGAGAGGAAGCCTTGCAGCACGGCTTCGAGATCGGTGTCAGCTTCGTCGGTCTCCCGCCATGCGCATCCGGCGCGTGCGCCGAAGTCTTCAAGGACAAGGTAGATCGCGCGGTCAAGGCGATCGGCCGGAACGATCGAGGGCGAGGACATGTCCAAACTCCACGCAACACGAGCACTTGGATTTGAATCTTTTGGCGGAGATTCGTTCCCGCAGGGGACCGCGCGGGAGGTGAGCATCAGGCGGAGAGAGGGCCCCGGCGCTTGCATGGTGAGGGGATATCGCCGGGGCCGCTCCGCCAGCTCGGCGGCAAGCCAGCCACCTTCAACGTCACCTGCGGTTGCTCCGTTCCTCGGATCGTAAGGCGCCTTGATGCAGCCAGACCGCGAAAGTCGCCGATTCACAAATGATAATTCCAAGGGAATGATTTTTTGGCATGAAAACTGGTTTGCCGATCTGATGCGGCAGACCGCTCGGTCCCAGCTCGTTTTTCGATCCGGAAAAACCTCCAGGCTGGGGCCGATGTGGTCTCAAAGAACGACCCCAGGCCGGGATCATGGACCCAGGGCTGGGGCCGCTCGGGCTACGGGGATAGCCTGATGCGCCTGAGCGCATGCAGACCAATGCCCGCGCCTCGCAGGCGTTCCTATTAAGGGGCTAGCGCGATAGTGGTGAGCCTCTGCCCTTAGGAACTCTCTTGGTTGCACCAAGGTTTTCTTTGGAAAGGGAGAACGCAGATGGCGGGCTTAACCGAAGAAGAAATCAGAAATCGAGCATACCGGCTCTGGGAAGATGCGGGCCGACCGGCCGGACAGATGGACAACTTCTGGTACGAGGCCGAGGACGAGCTTATCGATGAACGAAAAGAGCGAGGCGATATACCGTCCTACTTACCCGACACGGCAGCTCGTTGATTAATTAGGTCTCCCGCTAAGGTTTATGACACTCGATGCTGCCTGACTTCTCCCGGCTGCATGTTCAATGCGGCGGCCTCGCTTGCGCGTAACTCCCGTTGAACGAGATTAGCGGACCAGCCTTCCGGAACGACCTCGAGCACGGCATCAACGGCCTTGTCGCGAGCTGTCGCGGCAAGCCAGATTTGGTGCTCGCCGTTGTCGGCAATCACACGAACTAAATGAACCCGCTGCATGTGCCTACAAGCAACTATGACTCTTTTTGTTTCAGGCCGGTCAGTGGGTTTTCTCGGAGAGGCTGCCCCGAGGCCGCAAGAGGTTGTTGGTGTGACAGCCCGCGACATTGCAGCTCTTGTCAGGAACGATTCCTGACCGCGAACGATTTATATTTCGGTCTGTGGCGATATCCCGCCTAAGGTCTCGCCATCCACCCGGGACGGCCCATCGTTCGAACGCGCGTTTGGCGATGGGTCGGTTCTCGCTCCACGTTGGCACTATTCCTTGCGGCCTAGTGCTTGGGCCGTCTGATCGCGAACACAAGCGCGACCTGAAACAACGGCCCGTCTTCGTTTCGCACCTCGATCGACATATCCTGACCTTCCGCCGTCGGCTCCAACTCTTGGGCCATCGCGCCCAAGGCGCGGGCGGCCTCCATCTGTGCAGCTCGCAGAGTCGGCAGCTCGACGCCATCCTCGTCCAGGAATAGCTCCGTTCCCTCTCTTAGATCGAAGTAGTATCGCGCCATGACTGCCTCGCGCGGCGGCTCCCGGAAATCCTGGGCTCAAAAGCCAAAGGGGCCGCTGCTTTCACAGCGGCCTCTTCCGGGTTTGCAATCATTCCGAAATGAAAAGGCTTCGCCAGCCCCGGACTTCTATTTTTCCCGGCCAGCAGATTTTCGCAACAGCAAAGGTTGAGTAGTCCTAATTCCCATGTATGCCCATTGGGACGCTGCCCCAGCGGCCCGCCAGCAACCTGCGCCCCAGCGGAGCGCACTCTCTGTTCCTGCCAGCAGTGCGCGGACTTCAGCCGTTGAACGTGTCCGTCGCGGGCTGCTGAGGCAGCACGCCTGTCACCAGGCCTGCGCGCTCACCGGATCAATTGTGATCCTCATCAAGACCGCCGCAAAGTTAATCCAGGACGCTTCACATTTGTTAGCGCACCAGTCCTGTCGCAGAGCACAGAGTCGAGACAGTGCGCTTGGTGTATTCGAGTCGGCGCGCTCGCGGCCCCGGCGTCCCCGTCCTCTCCAACCTCGGAGGCGCTGGGGGCCGTCGCGGGGCAGATTATGCTTGACGTACCCAGTCATGAAGAGGCCGGCAACTGAGACGGCCTCAATTCATCTTGCTGACCTTCCGGATCGTCTCTGGGCGCGTCGGCTCACCCTCTCTGCTAGGGGCGGTCGGGTCTATGGCGACGATGACATTTCCAAACACGTCCCGAACCGTAACGGCTCGACCTGTTCGCGCAGCGATCTTCTCTGCAAGATCAATTGCCGCTTGGTCGTTGGCCAAATCGAGCGAGACCAGCGAATATTCCTTAGGAGCCATGGTCAGAGTCATTTCGGCGGCTGAAGCCCCGGCGAGCGCACCCATTCATCGAGATGGTTGGCAATTTCGGCTTGTCGCGCTCTCTTGAGCAGCGCCTCTCGTTCTGGCCCCGGCGGAAACTGAGAAGCTTGTTCCTGTCCCTGTTTGGCCCAAAGGAAGAGCCTGTCTTGCAGGGTGAGTTGTTGTTTGAAACGACGCCAACGCTGTGTCATGGCGCGCTCCCCGGTCCTCGGCTTTTATCCGTGATGAGAACGCCAAATTGCGCTCCCGCCTTCCTCCGTTCCGTGATGAATGCCAACTAACATGGCGGCGGTTCCGTCGCGATCTCAAATGTTAATTGTGAGCCTAGGACGATAACAAATTCGAACTACGCCCCCTTTTGGGGCCATTGCTTTTTTCCGGCGGCAGCAAGAACAGTGAAAATATTCCTATTCTGCTGCATATTTTAGCCGACGGCCGCGATCCAGGACCGCAATCCCGATAGCAGCCGTCCGGCCTCTGGGCCGTTTTTTTGTCAAAGGGAGAGTTGGGCTCAAAATGAATGGGGCCGAGCCAAACTTATCTCAAATGCAATGGAGCGGATTCGGCCGAATGAAATCTGTTCGCGTCAGGCTGGGACATGTCGCCCGCAAGGGCGAAGTCGAAAGCTTCGGAGAGATCGTCGATGTACTACGCCGCCGCCGCATTGCTGGTGTTGTCGGGACTGTTCTACTCCGCGGGTCATCACGAGCTCGGTCAGTTCGGCGCCAACGTGTGCAGCTATGGCGGCACGTTCTGCGACAATCCCGCGGTCGTCTTCACCGGCGCGGCGCTGGCCGCCGCATGGGGCATGTTCGTCAGCATCAAGTAGAGGATCGCGTCTCGGCCTCGCGCGCCCTGATCGCTGCCAGCTCCTTGCGCACCGTAGCGGCTGAATTGCCGACCTTGTCCACGGCCTTCTTCAGCTCCTCCTTCGACACGCCGAGCGCGTGCGTCCAGTATTTGACCTCGAAGGGCTCGTGCATGTTGATCTTGCTGCGATCCGGCTGCTCGCGCTTGGTCAGGCTGTCCATGTCTTCACGTGATCCATCTGGGTGAGCGGCATTCTCGAACGGGAAAACGCGGCAATGCACCCGCCGTTCCTGGCGGGCCGCAGATGCGACCTTTCGAACCGGAAGCCTGCGGCTTACACGCTCAGCCAAAGCATGGAGGCGAGCACGGCCGAGAATGCGAACAAGGTGATGATGGCGACTTTGAAAATCAGATCGGCTGCCAAGCGAGCCCCCTTTTCGGCGTCCGTGCCTGAACGCGGGTGGTCGCGATCCCCGACTCCGGCCTCTTGAGAGGATCGTGAGTGGCGTGACACGCTTTGGCCACGACCATGAAACGGCAGCGCAACGAGCCGATCGCGTTTTGGTTCCTAATTCCGGACGCGCAAACTGATGAATGTTGGTCGGGCAGCGGGTCTCGACTTAACATTTGTTAGGTCGTGTCGATTTGGAAACGCATCGTCCACAATGTTGCGAAGTCGCCGCGGCTCAATTTAACCTTTGTTATCAACAGCAAGGCCGCCTTCATGCTTTTTGGCCCCCGACGCGCCCTGGGGCGTGGGGGATCGAGTGACGTGACAAGCGACAGCATTTGGGCACCGCTGTTTCAGCGCCTGAAAACCACGACGGGTGCCGCCGACCAGGATTTGCAGGCGCTGGCCGCGTTGCCCATCGCCCTACGCAATTATCGCGAAAACCAGACCGTGCTGCGCGACGGCGAGCAGCCGAACGAGTGCTGCCTGATCGCCGACGGCTTCTGCGTGCGGTCCAAGACGATCGCCGACGGACGGCGGCAGATCCTGTCGATCCACATTCCCGGCGACCTTCCGAACCTGCAGAACCTGCACTACGGAACGGTGGACCACGACCTCGTCGCGCTGTCCGATTGCACGCTCGGCTTCGTCGGCCACAGGGCGCTGAAGGATCTGATCCGGGAGCGGCCGGGCGTGGCCGATATGTTCTGGCGCGACACGCTGGTCGATGCCGCCATCTCCCGGGAATGGATCGTCAATGTCGGCCAGCGCTCGACCTACAACCGGCTGGCGCATCTGATCGTCGAGCTGCGCGAGCGGCTTCGCCTGGTCGGCCGCGTCATCGACAACACCTTCGTCATACCCTTGACGCAGGAGCAGCTCGGCGAAGCCATGGGCGTGACCAGCGTTCACACCAACCGCATCCTGCGCGATCTGCGCGTCGACGGCGTGCTGGAGCTGCAGCGCGGCACGGTGAAGATCCTCAACGAGCACAAGCTGCAGGAGCTGGCGCAGTTCGACGGGCGCTATCTGCATCTGTCGCCGTCGTCCTGAGCGGCGCAACCGGTCCGTTCAGGGCGCAAACACCTCGCCGGTGTCCATGCGCACGTTGCGGATGGCGCGGCTCGCGTCCATCGCCGCGCGATGGGCGAGCGGCATGAAGCTGAGCAGCAGCGAACGCCGCCGCGCGCCGGAGCGGTTGCGGCCCGCGCCGTGCGGCAGATCGGCGTCGAACACCAGAATATCTCCCGCTTCCCCTGCGATGATCGGGGAGAGGGTCTCCGCGCGAGAGCTCCGGGATCGCGATGACGCGAGATCACGTGCGTGCACCGTTGCGGTCCGTAAGAATCGAGGAAATATCGGCGCGGCGACGGCCTTCAGCTCGGCGCCATCACGATGCAATTCGCGATGATCCACTTATACAGGTGTTTCGCCCGACGGTCAAGTTAATTTCGCAAAATCGGAAATACCCCGAATGGCAGATCGACGAGGGGCATGGCGCCAGCCGGCGCCGCGCGGAGCGCTCCATGGCTCGCCGCTCCCCACGCCCGCGTCGAAGGCCGCGCGCAACGCATCGCGCCACGCCGCAGGGACGGCGCCGCGCAGCAGCAGGTAGCCGTCACGGTCGAGCGCGGCGGCCTGCTCTGCTTGCAGGGGCGCGACCTTGGTCGGCAGCGGATGCTGGCTCATGACGTTGCGTACAATCTAAACGTGTTGTTCGCAATTGTCCTGGCGCCCAAGGCGATCCGAGCAAAGCAAGAGCCGCAACCGACGACAGTGCGGGCGCGAAAGATTTTTGAAGGGTACCGAACTACAGGTGTCTTTGTCCGACGTGCCAAAGCGATGACGGCGGCCCGGCATTCAAAGCGATACGGCGCAGGAACTTTGCGGCTAGGATCGCACTTGAGACGTGGATTCGAAAATTCCGGAAGATCAGCCTTGTCGAACCGTCAGCACCGTTCCAACAAGCACAACGCCGCTGACGCGCCGGAGAAATCCGCGCCGTCGCTGCTGAAACGGCTCGGCCCCGGCCTCATCACGGGTGCGGCCGACGACGATCCCTCGGGCATTGCCACCTATTCGCAGGCCGGCGCGCAATTCGGCTACGGCCTGCTCTGGACGGTATTTCTGACGCTGCCGTTCATGATCGCGATCCAACTCGTCAGCGCGCGGATCGGCCGGGTCACCGGAAAGGGACTGGCCGCCAACGTGATGCAGATCGCGCCGCGCTGGGCGGTGCTGGGGCTGGTCTCGCTGCTCGTCATCGCCAACACGTTCAACATCGCCGCCGACATCGCCGCGATGGCCGAGGCTCTGTCGCTGGTTATCGGCGGGCTCAATCACGAGCACGCGCTGATCTTCGCGGCGGGCTCGACCATTCTCCAGGTGTTCGTGCCTTATCGCCGCTACTCGCCGGTGCTGAAATTCCTGACGCTCGCGCTGTTCGCCTATGTCGCCACCGCCTTCACCGTGGAAATCCCGTGGAGCACGGCGCTGCTCGCGGCGGTGTGGCCCAAGGCGGACGTCAGCGGCGACTATTTCCTGATGGTCGTCGCCGTGCTCGGCACCACCATCAGCCCTTATTTGTTCTTCTGGCAGGCTTCCCAGGAGGTCGAGGAGATGAACCAGGGCAAGCGCGACAAGCCGCTGCGCGACCTTCCGAGCGGCGGCGATCCCGAGATTGCGCGCATCAGGGCCGACACCATCGTCGGCATGCTGCTGTCCAATACCATCGCTTTCTTCATCATCCTGACCACGGCCTCGGTGCTGCACGCCAATGGCGTCACCAACATCAATTCGGCGACGCAGGCGGCCGAAGCGTTGCGGCCGCTCGCCGGTGACTTCACCTTCGCGCTGTTCGCGCTCGGCATCATCGGCACGGGGCTGTTGGCGATCCCGGTCCTGGCGGGCTCGGCGGCTTACGGCGTTGCGGAGATTTTCGGCTGGCGCGCCACGCTGGAGGCAAGGCCGGAGAAGGCGGTCGGCTTCTACACGATCATCGCGGCCGCCACCATCATCGGTTTCGGCCTCGGCTTTACCGGGATCGACTCGATTCACATGCTGGTATGGAGCGCGGTGCTCAACGGCATCGTCGCCGTTCCGATCATGGCGATGATGATGCTGATCGTCGCGAGCGCCGCCATCATGGGCCGCTTCAAGGCCCGGTCGTGGCTGGTCGTGCTGGGCTGGCTCGGCACCGCCATCATGGCGCTGGCCGTTCTCGCCTTGCTCGGCTCGTCGTTGGTCGGCTGAGCTAGAGCGGCGACAGGGCCGCCGAGATCTGCGATGCGATGATGAAGGCCGCGAACACGGCCGGCACGCTGATGAAGCGCAAGAACTGGTCTACCGAAAGCATCGTTGTCTCCCCCAAAGACAAAAGCACCCGTGCCCGCCGCGCTACTCCACCCCACGCGCGACGTGCTGATCGGCTGTCAGAAACAGATCGGAAACGGCGGCCCCGCTGATCGTGAGCAGCGCCAGAAGCGAAATCATGCCCAGAAATTTCATGGGCGGAAGGTCGGTTCCGATTGTGGCCAAAAACGTCAGAGCCCGGTGCAATTTCGCGACGATCCCGGGAAAGATCATGGCCGGCCGAGGCCGGAGCACGCCCCGCGCGATTTGAATCAGCAACGAGGCCCGCCGCGCCTCGACGCGATTCCGCAGAAAACCAAGGCAGGAGGCGCGAAACTACCAAGAGTTGACAATGTTCCCTATTTGTTCTAAGTTGCAACCTGTAGGCGAGCGGTCGTACAGGCTGGTGACGGCTCGCAGTGTTGGTTGGGGGCGGCCGATGAGTAAGTCTTTTCTTGCGCTGGTCTTGCTGGAGCAGCCTGCAACGCCGGACATGGTTGCGCTTGCTGGAGCTCTTCGCGCGCGACATCCCGAGCTGCCGATGGAGCTAGACGGAGGCGGCGGCGACGACGGCACACGCAAAGGCTCGCCGCTACTACGCTGCGGCAACGAATTCGTTGCGGTGATGTCGATGCCGGCCCCCATTCCGGAGGATTCAGGCCTGTGGTCTCGCGCAGCGACGGCATGGCCGGAGGGCAGGGCCGTTGCGGCACGGCACCGAGGCCATCTGATCGTTTCGGTCCTTGGCCAGAACCGGCAACCATTGTCTGCGGCGCGTCTGACCACTGCCGTCATCGGTGCGTTGATAGCCACCATGCCGGAGTGCTGCGGCGTGGTCTGGAATGGCAAGGTCGCAGGTTCTGCCGATGTGTGGTTGGACATGTCCATCCAATCGTTCGCGCCTTTCCCCGATTACCCGTCTTCGCTGTGGTTTGACATCCTGCCGTTCCGGTCAGAGACCGGCATCGGCGCTGTGACGATGGGGCTATCGGCATTTGCCGAGCGCGAAATTCAGTTCGAGACCCGCAAGCTGACACTTGCAACCTTGATGTCCAAGGTGGACGGGCTTGCCGCCTATCTGATTGAGCACGGGCCTGTAGTCAAAGACGGCGATACGTTTGGCCGCGATGATCGCGAGCGCTTCGCGGTCAGGTACAAGAACTCCGATCAGTTCGGCTTGCCGGTGTTGTTCTGTAGCGACGGTTCGACATAGCCATCGGCAGAGTGTGATGATGTGCAGAAGGAGTTGCTCGTGTCGTGTTCAGAGAGCTTGTTTGACACGTCGGGCAAAACACTGGCAGAATGGCATCATCGAGACGAGTTGGTTGAAGCCCGCGGCATGCCGCGGGCTTTGTTGTTCGGCAGCCATGATGGCTGATTGTAAACGAGAGAAGACGGATGGTTCATTCCCTTCCCGAGAGACGCCATGGCAAAGCGAAGGTTCGAAAGTTCTACGTCGTGGGCCTCGATTTCAGGTTTCGAACGGCGCCGGGATGGGAAATGGAGAATCTCGTAGCCCTCGCCGGCGAGCGCAAGGTCCTCATCCCACCACGGGAACGGGGGTTCGTGGCTTTCCCTGAGCCACCGCGGCTCGTTATCGACAAATCTCTCGGCCGCGCTCCTGCGGACTGGGAGCTCTTTCACGACTACCGTCTCGTTTCCGATCGGATGAAGATCCTTCTCGAGATGTTGGATTTGGAGGGAGTTCGTTTTGTCAGATGCGAGACGAGGCACCAAGACGGCCGCCCGGCGCCTACGTATTGGCTTTGCGACGTCGTCAGAGTTCTCGATGCCGTCGACGAAGCGAACTCCGTTCTCGAGATCGAGTACCCCACGCCGGGTCGTAAGGTCTACAACCTGAGGAAAAGAAGCTGCCTTCTCTTCAGGGAGGACGCTGTCGGAGCGGCCCATATCTTCAGGCTGCTCTTCTATCCCATGATCGTCTGCGATCAGGTGTTCAAGGATGCGTGCAAAGAAGCGGGTGTAAGGGGCATCGGCTTCTCCGATACGACCAGGTATTGAGTTGATGCCGATTGCTGTCGATCTCGAATCCCGTCGCACTAAAGTCTGCCTATTGCAGCGGAAAAGCCTCCTCTTCCCAGCCACGTCTCATCGGGCGAAACGAATGTACGGATTCAGCACCTTTTACCGTTGGAGCTTGCTCGTTGACACGTCGTGCAAAACACTGGCAGAGTGGTATGATCGAAAGAGTTGACGCCCGCGGTGTGCCGCGGGCGTTTCTTATTGTGCGGTGATCTTGGTTCTCCACCTGGTGTCATCATGGGGATGACGTTCAACAAGGCTCAGGCATGAATGACGAGGAAGCGATCCCTGCTGCCAGGCGCCTCAGAGCACGAAAACGCCGCTTCTACCAAATGGGCCCCGATTTCAGAATAAGAGGAGGACCGGGCTTTTGGGTTGAGGACGAGAGCGTCCTTCCTCCTTACGAAGTATCTCGTCTGCCGGCTTCTACCCCCCATGTGCCTTACGTGTTCGATAAATCGGTCGGCAGTCGGCCATATGACCTGGAGCTCTGCTACAACTGGTGGCTCATTTCCGACCGAACCAAGGCAGTGTTCGAGAGACTTGACCCGGAAGCCTTTGTATTTGTGCCTTGCGACATGCGACTGCCCCGTGGTCGCTATGATGGGCCAAACTATTGGCTCTGCGATGTTGTCCGCGTTCTCGACGCGCTGGATGAATCGCAATCGCGCTTGATCATCGGAATCCGGGACGACATCCGCTATCTGGACCACGGGCAGAAGTACTATGAGTTTATTTATGGCGGCAAACTGGTCTTCAGGGAAGCCGCGATCGGCAACGCGCGCATTTTCCGTATGGCTTTCAACGAAGCGACGATCGTATGCGACCAGGAGCTCAAGGACGCATGCAAGTCGGCGGGTCTCAAGAGAATTTGGTTTCAGGACATCTCAAAAGACTGATTTGGTCTTCCTCTTTCGAGAGTTAAGCCAGTTCTCCCGCGTGTCGCCTCGCATTCCATAGCAGCCAAAAGTGCCCAGACCGCTTCGCTTCAGCAATGAAGAATTGAAACGGAGCAATTTCCGTTGACCGACCAGGTAGGCGGCGGCGCGCGGAGCAAATGATGCATTCCACGCCGCGAACCCTTCGATCGATCGGAAAACGAACCGACAAGGCCGTGTCTTCGGGCTGGCGAATACTTTAGCGCTTCATGAGCCGCGCCCATGGCGATCTGATCGATCGGTCCCCAGCGCCTCTATCCTCAGACGTATTGCAATCCGCTTGACGGCGCGCGGGTCTCGTTGCTGCGCCCGTGCTCGCTCGCCTGATTCACTTTCTTCAACAGCCACACTCGGATGAGCCTCATTTGTGAGGGTGCATGTCTATTCTCTTTGATCACCACATTATTCTCCACCGCTTTAGGGGCCACCGCGCGTTTCGCGATATAGACAAGAGAACCTTCGATATCGACGCTCCAGCAAACCGCATATATTTGCCGGCCGATCCGAAGATTGCAGCGAAACTGAATGTGTCGCCTCATCCCGGTAATCACGTTGATTCGTACGTCGACGCCGTCTGCAAGAAACTCAATGAGATCGCAAGGGTTCAGAGCCCGAGCGAACGCGCTGCGGAGATAAAGACCCTTATCGATGCAATGCGCGTCGGCTTCGTCAACGGCCATCTCTATACAAATGTGCCAATTGGGAAGACGCAAGGGGAGGTCGACCTCTCAAATGCGAAGGTTTTCGAAGACCACGAAGCTTACCTTGCTCGGTACCCGGATCAACTCAGGGTCATCAGGGACCTCGAGCAAAGAGGAGCGAGTGCTGGTCAGGACCATCTGATCAAGTGGTTGCTCTACCTGGATCACCCAGAGAAGCGAGAAGTGTTGGATGAGGTGATTGCCCGCGATCCCGACGCCAACCTGACTGCCGGAAATCGCAACCTGGGCGGAACGCATTGGTCCAAGTTCGAAGCGTCGGATCCCTCGTCAAGCGATTTTCGCACTCCCGGCTCGACACCGGCCAACCCGAGCGACCTTCCCCCGCTGCCGGGCTACAGCTCACCTTCGCTTGCCGGCCTGAATGAACAGGAAAGGCTCACGCGAGTTGATCCGCGTCTTACGAGCGGGCTGCCGGCTTTTCCAGCGCGAAGTCCGGTTGAACAACAGTTCGGTCAATTGCCCCCGACAACGGCCGTCCCGACAGACCCGCTGGTCGTTCGATCCGATCCGCACGCCGGAACGCCGCTGCCATTCTACGAGAATTCCTTGGCCGGCGGCACATCCTTGGCGGATAGTGCTCTTCTGCCTTGGTTGGCAGGAGCGGCTGCGGTCGGTGTGGCGGCTCCCTTCGTTCCAGCCTGGCTGCTTACCGTTGGGGGCATCTTAGCGCTTACGCGCGCTGTTAACGCGCAGGACCGCCATCCCGGTGCGATACTGGCCCCCGCCGCTTCCGGCGTGGCAGTGTCCTCGACAGGAGCGCCTTCGCACAACAACAAGGGCGATGGGCTTGACGTCGACAAGACTGCAAATAGCGGCGGCTCTTCGGCCTCTTCGGCGTTCGGGCTGCAGTTGGGCGGAGTTTCCTCACACGATCCAGAAGGGTCCGCTAGCGCTTTTGCAGATCGCTTCGGAAGCTGGATCGACACTCCTGCAGGCACTGTGCCTTCGCAGATGTCGAATGCGCCAGGAACACCGCCCAGAGCGGCTGCGGGGTCCGTCGCGCCCGAAGAAGTTCGGCGTCTCACCCGTGTAAATGAGACGAACGCGCGCAACGTATTCTCGTCTGGGAGTACGCCGATCCCTTATCTTCCCTCGACGGAATTCAACGAGCGGTTTGGAAGCTGGACTCTTCCGACCGCTGAAGGCCGGTCAACGCAGACAAGCCGACCGATAGGTGTATTCGCGGATGAGCCTAGCTACCTTATTCCGCCACCGATCTTCGGAGTGGATAGTCCAAGCAATCTGCACAATGATGCCGAGGAGTGGTTTTCCCGCTGGATACGACCGATGCTTCGGCCGGATTGAAGGTTGGTCGCGGAGCCCTTCCTGCGCGGCTCTGGGTTGAAATTTGACAAGTCGGGCAGAATGGCACCATCGAAAAGAATTCGGAACAAGCCCGCGGCATCTCGCGGGCTTCATCGTTTTGACGGCGAGTGAGGCGCAGGCGTCCTACGCCGCATCCGATCCGAACCACCTCGTCAGCGCCTCCGCGAGTCCGTGCCGGCTCTCGTCTCCGACCCAGGCCACGTGCCCGTCGGGCCGCACCAGCACGGCTTTTGGCGCGGTGACATGTCCGATGACCGGAAGCGCCCATCCGCCGGCGTGATCGGCAAAGACGACATCGACGCGATCCGTCCATGGCGTGATGTCGGTGACGTCAGCCTTGCCGAAATTGAGCAGCAGGCCGCGCCCACCATGCAGCAGCGTGAACAATTGTCGTGGCCGGCCTTCGATCGTCAGGTCGAGATCGGGCATGCGCCGCCCGACCAGCGGATGGCCTTCGCCGAGATCATAGTGGATGTCAAGCCCGCTCATCATCGCGCCAAGACGCTTGCGCGGCTCGTCCAGGGCAAGCAGCTCGGCGATGGTTTCGCGCGCGGCGATGAGGCCGTCGTCGGCGCGGCGGAGCAGGGCGATCTGCGCCCTGGTGTTGCGCAGCACGCGCGCGGCGACGGGATGACGCTCCGAATGATAGCTGTCGAGTAGGCTTTCGGGCGAGACGCGATTTACGACCTGCGCCAGCTTCCATCCGAGATTGACCGCGTCCTGCAGGCCGGTGTTGAGGCCTTGCCCGCCCACGGAGTGATGGATGTGCGCGGCATCGCCGGCGAGCAGCAGGCGTCCCCTGCGATAGGAGGCGGCCTGCCGCGCCGCATCGGTGAAACGGGAGATCCAGGCGGGGTTTTGCGCGCCGAAATCGGTGCCGTATACCGCGATAAGCGCCTCGCTGAGATCGCGCAGGGTCGGCTCGCCGCTGCGCGCGAGCGTCGCCTCCGTCGCGACGACGAGCACGCGTCCGCTCTCCGACTTGCTGAGGCCATGGAAGCCGAGCGCGTCGTGACGCAGGCCGAATATCGGTTCGTCTCGCATCTCGACCTCGGCCATGAGATTGCTCAGCGTCGGGTCGGTGCCGGGAAAGTCGATGCCGGCCGTCTTGCGCACCAGGCTGCGGCCGCCGTCGCAGCCGACGAGATAGTCTGCCCGCAGCGTCTGGCCTCCTGACAGCGCGACATCGATGCCGGCTTCGTCCTGCGTAAAGCCCGTGACCTCGAGGCCGCGATAGACCGGCACGGCGAGCTCCTCGACCCAGCCGGCGAGGATGCGCTCGATGTGGCTCTGCCGCAGGGCGAGGCCGTAAGCGTGGCGGGTGGGGAGATCGCTGATGTCGAGCTTCGTCCAGGCGAAGCCGGCGAGCTGAACGATCTGCCCTTCGCGCAGGAAGCGGCCGGCGACGCCGCGCTGGTCGAGGATCTCGATGCTGCGCGCGTGCAAGCCACCGGCGCGCGTGCCTGTCAGCTCCTGGCTCGCACGACGCTCGACCACGGCGACGTCGATATGCGCCAGCGCGAGCTCCGCGGCCAGCATCAGCCCGGTCGGGCCGCCGCCGGCGATGACGACAGCATGGCCCTTGGCCGCGCGCGTTGCGTTCGTCCGGCCGCGGGACCGGGATGTCGGAAGCAATACAGGCATGTCGTGACCCCTCGACAGTTGTTCGGGTCGAGGCTTCTACGCGATCACCGGGGGCTTGAAGCAAGCCCCTTGCGCACCACATATTGAGCTGGGAGGAGGGGACACCTCCCTTGGTGCGTCGCGGATTGGTGCTTCGTTGACACGTCGGGCAAAACACCGGCAGAATGGCATCATCGAGATGCGCGCCGATCGCCGCGCGGCCTAATCGTCCTTCGATAAATCGCCGGGCTTCGTGGGAAGGTCGATGGTTCCACCATCGCCATGCACGAGGTCGCGGTTCCTGTCTTCCGTCTCGCCGGCGTCTTCGATCACCGCCTCCTGCGTCGCGCGATCCTTGTCGATGCGCGGCTTCGGTCCCGGAATCTTTCGCGACGTCGCGGACGAGGTCGTCTGAGATGTCATCGGCTGGTCCTCCCGATCGCCTAACGCGGCTTTGCAGGAATTCGTTCGTTTGACACGTCGGGCAAAACACTGGCAGAGTGGCATCATCGAAACGAGTTTGGTTCGGCCCGCGCGGAAATATCCGCTGCGGGCTTTTTCATTGCGATGCCGAGCCGGCTTGCCGGAGGTGTTCGGCCGGGCTTGTCGCGGTCCAGGATGCCGGATCGCGCGAGCAACGGCGATATATCAGCCAGCCGTCGGCGTCGACGCGCCGCAAGGCGATCTCGGTCTCCGAGACGATCCTGAATTTCGGGTCACCCGTGATCGGCGTGCCGGCGATCCAGGCGTGGTCGTTGCAGCGGGTGGGAAAGCAGAACGCGACGGAATAGGCCTTGTCGTCAACACGCCAGATCTTCAGGCCGTAAGTCTTCTCGCAGTCGCGCTTCCAGTTGCCGGAAAAATCCGGTGCGGCGGACTCTTCGGCGGCCGCGGGGACGATCGTGACGAGGACCGAGAGCAGGATAGCAAGGGATTTCATCGGCCATCTCCGGAATGCGGTTTCGACGTCGCGGCGGCGCTTGCGCTTGATCGATGCCGTGATCGGATGCAAAGCTAACGCGGTCCGTCCGTCGCTTGCGTGATCGCCGGCACACTGACATCGCGATGACGCGAACGCATACCACGAGGTTTGACACGTCGGGCAAAACACCGGCATACTGACATCATCGAGACGAGTTTGGTTCGCCCGCGCGGAGATATCCGCCGCGGGCTTTTTCGTTTCGATGTCGAGATCGGACGGCGGCGGCGCATTGCGGCCACGCACTTGCTTGATACGCGTCAGGGAGCGCCGATCGGCGCGCCCGCCGTCCGAACCATTGCTGGCCGAGCACGCGCGAACGTGCCGGCCTTGCGGCGCCGGGCCTGTTGCCCGCGCCGCTGCGGTCTCCGGGAAATACGGAGATAGGGTTCGCGCCCGAAACGATCGCGCCACGTCGCGCGATCTGCCGCGCATTTCTATACCCGTGGAGAGATGATGACCGCTTACCTGATATCGCTCGCGATCGTGGGCCTCGTTGCAATCGTGCTGTGGGAGATGTTCTCGTGAGCGAGGAGAACGAATACGAGATCGAACATACGCCCGCGCGCTTGCCCGCGCGAGGAAAGACGCCGAGGGCGCGTACCCTGACCGAAATTCGTTCGCTCGCACGCAGCCACACGAGAACGGCCATCCGTGTGCTCGCCGGGATCATGCGCAGCGAGGATGCAACGCCGGCAGCGCGCGTCTCGGCCGCAAATGCGATCCTGGATCGCGGCTGGGGCAAGGCCACTCAACCGGTGGAGAACAGCGACGATGGTGTGCTGGAATTGATCCACCGCATCGAGCGCATCATCGTGCATCCGGGGGGCGCGAATAGCGGTGACGGTGTTCACGATGCTTGAAGCTGCGTGGATATCGATCTGCACTCGCGCCTCGATCGGCCGTTGACCCGTCGGGCAAAACACTGGCAGAATGGCATCATCGACAGAAATTGATGATGCCCGCGCGGACACGATCCGGCGCGGGTTTTTCGTTTCGGTGATCCCTAGTTCTTGGTCTGCTTGTTGGTCCGGCGTTGTCCGGCATAGGCGCGCTGCACCTTGTCGCTGCAATAGGACAGCTTTCGGCCGTCGCCGGTGAAGTGGCCGTTGTTGATGATCCAGAGGATGACGGTCTTGTCGTCGATCTTCTTGAACATCAGGTTCTCGCGGTCCGGCGTGGAGTCCGTATCTTGCACGTTGACGGCGTCGGGACCTGAAGCTGGCTGCAAGGCGCAGGTCGCGCCGATCCTGACAGTGTCGGGAAGCTGAACCCGCGTCTTGTCGATTTTGCAGATGTTCGAGGCCGTCGTGATCGACTTTCCGGAGAAGGCAACAATGGTATCGTTGAACGTCGAGCAGCGCTCCTCAAAGTCGGAGCCTGCCGCCGCGTAGACGCCGTCGCGCGGGTGGGCTTCCTTCAGAGTTCGCTCCTGTTCGGCCTTCTGTTTGGCTTCTTCCTTGGCTCTCACTTTCGCTTCAGCATTGGCTCGTTGGACTGCCGTTGGACAATAAGCTGCCCGCCATGCAGGATATTTGAATTTTCCGTTCGACGATTTGTGAACGATGACCGTTCTCGGATCTATGCGTCTAAGGAGGAGGGTTTCTTTAAAGTAGGTGCCTTCCGGGCGATTGAGGAACTCCGCCAAGTTGTAATCAGAGCAGGTCATCTCCACTTTGATCGAGCCTGGCTCGAGATCGTGGACATTGGTGACTCGGCAGCTCCACTCATTTCCGCTGACCGACTTGCCGCCCAGCTCGATCGCGATGTTGTTGGCTTCATCGCAGGATGCGGCGAAGTCCTTGCCGGGCGCTGCGTAAATGCCATCCTTCGGTCGCCATTTTTCCTCGGCGGGCGCTATGGCATTCTGTGCGACGCTAGGGATGGCGAACAGAACCGCGATCAGACCGGAAATTGTTCCGCTCAGAGCTTTGTCAGTCGATACCCTTTTCAAGCAGATCTCCAACGGTTGCGCGCAGTACCGCCGCGCGCCTACTAAACGGTGAGCATGCGCGATAGATACGTTACTAGCATGGGTTGAGCAAGCTTCCGGCTTCAGCACGCGACCCAAGAACGTCGTGACTTCGCCCTCTGGGGCGACATTTCGCGGTTTCAATCCATCAGACATCAAACAGAGTTTTGACATGTCCTGGGAAGACATGATGCGGCGGATTTTGCCGCCAACTGGAGGTTTTGCGCCTCATGTTACTAGCCGCTATGGCGAGAGATTCAACCGACCGGAGGGCTCGTCAAATCCGCATGGAGGTGTCGACTTAACTATAACGTTGGCCCCAACGGGTAGCGTGGGATCAATCTTCAGAATCCTGCCTTGCGATCTCCAGTGGATGGCGTGGTGGAGAACGCGGGAGGTGGTACCGTTGCCAAGATCGCGATCAGAGATAAGAACGGATTCCTGCACGAGATACTTCATACGCAAGCCCAGTACGTTCGTGTTGGCGAGCCGGTAGCCGCAGGCCAACTGATCGGTGCGATGGGCAATACCGGCGTGAAGACCATCGATGGTAAGCCGGGCGCCCATCACGTTCACTATCAGCTCAAGGATCAGGCAGGTCGAATTATGGATCCGACCGCGTTCGCGGATGCGCAAGGGCCATTTGACCCCAATCCGGCACCGCCCGCCTACATTCCAGAATATACGCAATACTCGCGAGATGCTCGCGCGGTGCCTGCAACATCTCCCGAAGACGTAAGGGTTCTGATGAGAATGCCGGCAGAAAGATCGAGCCGGTCGGCGTTCGATTCAAAGCAAGCACCGGTCCCAGACATCGGTCCCGCTTCTACGCTTCCACCTGCCGCACAGGAGCGTTTCCAAGGACTCTTCGGAACTTGGCCGCCATTCTCTGGAAACGAGACTTCTCCTGACTTGAGCCGGCCGCAGCGGGACAGTCCGACAAGCCAAACAACGAAAACTGGTCTCAGATGTGGCGACGACGTACCGGCCTGCCGTAAGCCGAGCGAGCGCATCCATTGTCCATCCTGAAAATTCCAACCGCAAAAATCTTCGAGCCGCTGCTGAAGCCTGCGCGCTACAAGGGCGTCTACGGCGGACGCGGCTCGGGAAAATCGCATTTCTTCGGCGAACTCCTGGTCGAGACTTGCCAGGCCGAACGCGGCACGCTCGCGGTCTGCATCCGCGAGGCGCAGCGGACGCTGGCGCAATCGTCGAAACGTTTGATCGAAGGGAAGATCGCAAGCCTTGGTCTCGGCCACGGCTTCAAATTGTTCAGCGACAAGATTGCGACCGGCCTGATGGGGGCCGTCTGGCTTGGCGTCAAGGTCGTGCTGGGCAAGTGAGCCTTCGCCGAGGCGACGTCGCCGCATTTCCTTTCACGGTATTCCTTGCTGACGAGACGTCTCATGTACATCATCCGCATGGTCGATGCATACGATGAAGATGCTGCGGAGATCTTGTCCGATCTGCATCAATTGACGTTCTTCGATGCGGCTGCCATGCCGCAATTCGGCCTGGGTACGTGGTGGCTTGCCTATCATGGTGATGACGCAGTCGCTTTTGCCGGCGTGCTTCCATCGACGCACGTGAAGAATGGCGGTTATTTCTGCAGGGTTGGGGTGCTGCAGCGTCATTGGGGGCGAGGTCTTCAGCGCAGGATGATGCGTGTAATCGAAGCGAGGGGGCGGCGTATCGGGTGGGACAGCATCGTGTCCGACACGACGGACAACATGGTTTCTGCAAACAACTTCATCCAGGCGGGGTATCGGCTCTTCGAACCAGAGGCACCCTGGGCGTGGCCGCAGACCCTTTACTGGCGAAAGTGGCTTCGCTGAGCAGGTTTCCCGTGGCGCGGAACGTACTTTCCATGTTGAGCAGTGCAGGATCTGGCTCTGGCTCGTAGGCCCAGAATATTCGAAAGGCCCGGCAGCTTGATGGCTGCCGGGCCTTTTTTGCGTTTTCAGGTATGTGGTTGAAGCACTTGCGAAGTCGGCTGCGCCGCGCTTTAAGTTTGCTGCTGCAGGTAATTCGGCGACCATAAGCCGATGTAAGGGAGTGCCGCCGATGTCCACCAAGCCTCAACTGCCGGAACGTTCGTCGCGGGTCACGGAAGGGCCTGCAGCGCTCGATGGTCTGCTGGTCGTCGATTTCACGCGCGTCGTTGCTGGTCCAGCCTGCACACAGACGCTAGCTGATTTCGGGGCGCGCGTCATCAAGATCGAGAACCCGGACGGCGGTGACGATACGCGGGCATATGAGCACGCCGAAATCGGCGGCGAGAGCGCTGCTTATCTTAGCCTCAACCGCAACAAGCGAGGTATCGCGCTCGACCTCGCCGTGCCCGAGGCTCGCGAGATCGCACTGGATCTAATCCGTAAGGCAGACGTGGTCGTCGAGAATTTCTCGAGCGGGGTCATGAAGAAATTCGGCCTCGACTACAACGCGGTCGCATCGCTCAATCCCCGGCTGGTCTATTGCTCGATCTCCGCCTATGGACGCTCCGGCCCATTCGCCTCGCGTCCCGGATTTGATCCCATCACCCAGGCGGAAAGCGGCTTCATGTCGCTCAACGGATTTGCCGACGGTCCCCCGGTTCGCACCGGCCCGCCTATCGTCGACATTGCGACGGGAATGACGGCCTGTAACGCCATTCTTCTCGCCCTGCTGGCGCGGGATCGGCTTGGCCGCGGCCAGCACGTCGAGGTGGCCCTGTTCGACATTGCGATGGCGATGACGGGCTTTTATGGCATGGCCTATCTGATCAACGGTCAAAACCCCGGCCGGTTCGGGAATTCGCCGAGCGGGTCTCCCACCGTCGGCGTGTACGAGGCGTCCGATGGGCCACTCTATATGGCCTGTGCCAACGACCGGCTCTATCGCCGACTGGTCGTCGATGTGCTGAGCCGGCCTGATCTCATCACCGATCCGAAATTCGCAACGCGCAAAGCCCGTTCCGAGAACAAGGAGCTTCTGCGGGCAGCCATCGCGGAAGTCTTTGCCAGTGATACCCTGGAGAATTGGATGGCAAAGATGAAGCTGGCCAATATTCCGGTCGGCTATCTCCGCACCGTCGAAGAGGGATTTAACGCGCCCGAGGCCCGCGAACGCCATCGCTTGAGCCGGATTCCGCACCCCACTGCGGACTGGGTCCCCAATATCGAGACGCCGATCAACATGAGTCTGACCGGTGCGATTGATCCGGTGGCGGCGCCTCTATTGGGCGAGCATACCTTAGACGTCTTGCGGAACACACTTGGTTACGACCAGCATCGGATCGCTGAGTTCAGCCAAAGGGGAGTCTTTGGATCGGGCAAGGGTTCGGTTTAAGTCAGAACGGTCGACCTCGTGGGCAGGCACCGCGGCTTCCGGGCGCTGCTTCACGATATAGGTGTTCGCGATATCGCTTCCTTCGGGTAGCCGGGTCCAGAGCGATTGGCTTGATTTGGCGATGTTCCCGCCGCATAAATGGGGAAAGCGAGGGATGCGGAATGGCGCCTGGTCAAGAGCCGAGCGTGGGCGAGTCCGAAGGGCTCGGACCCGGTGAGCGTGCCTATGCGGCAATGATCGCCAGGGCGCGGGCGCTCTTGCCGCGGCTGCGAGAGCGGGCTGCGCGAACGGAAGAGCTGCGATGCCTCCCGCCCGAGACTGAACGGGATCTGCACGAGGCCGGCCTGTTCCGGATGCTTCAACCCAGGCGCGTCGGCGGTGCCGAGCTCGACTATGTCGCCCTGATCGACTGCGCCGATCTGCTTGGGCAGGCCGACGCTTCGGTGGCGTGGAATCTCGCCAATCTGGCGAGCCATCACTGGATGCTCGGCATGTTCGAGCAAAGGGCGCAGGATCTGGTTTGGAGTCGCGACCCCAATGCGCTGATCGCTTCCTCGTTCATCTTTCCTGCCGGTCGCGCCACGAAGGTCAAGGGCGGATACCAACTGCACGGAAGCTGGCCATTCTCGTCCGGCGTTGCGTCTTGCGAGTGGAACATGCTTGCGAGTGTGGTTTCCTCGGAGGACGAGGCCGACGGCATCGAGTATCGGATATTTCTGCTTCCAAAAGGCGATTATAGGGTACTCGACACGTGGAACGTCGCAGGACTGCGCGGCACGGGATCTTGCGATGTGGAAGTGCGAGGCGCCTTCGTGGCCGACGAAATGACGGTCGCCGTTGGCGAGCTTACCGGCGGGCGGACACCGGGAAGCAAGGTCAATCCCAATCCATTGTACGCCTTGCCAGTGTTTTCGCTGTTTCCTTACGTGTTGTCCGGCGTTGCGCTCGGCAATGCGCAAGCCTGCCTGAACGACTATATCGAGGTCGCGCGTCACCGGATCTCCACCTACAACCGGGCCAAGCTGAGCGACTTTCAAAGCACGCAGATCAAGATCGCGGAGGCCTCCGCCAAGATCGACGCGGCGCGCCTGATCATGCGCTCGGCCTGTATCGACGCCATGGAGGATGCAAGACGCGGCCATATTCCCGATATGGCAGCCAAGACCAGGTATCGGCGTGACGGGTCATTTTCGGTGAACCTGTGTACGGATGCGGTCTCGATGTTGTTTGCGGCGAGCGGGGCTCGTGGCCTGTTCACGACGGGGGTGTTGCAGCGGCAGTTCCGCGATGCGCATGCGATCAACTCGCATCTCGCGTTCAATTTCGACGCGGCCGGAACCAATTATGGACGCGTGGCGCTGGGCCTGCCGTCCGAGAATCTTACGCTGTGAGGCCGGCCGATGAATGATCTGCCGAAGCAGCCGGCCGTTCCCGACCCAGCCAACGAACTTGCGAGCGACAGTTCGCCGATCGATCCCCGTGATTTTCGGAATGCGCTCGGTACATACGGGACCGGCGTAACGATCATCACGGCCACGGCGGATGACGGGAGACCCTATGGCATCACCTGCAATTCCTTCGCATCGGTCTCCTTGAATCCTCCTCTGGTCCTCTGGAGCCTTGGGGTCTACTCCTCAAGCCTGCCGGTGTTTCAGAATGCCAGTCACTTCACTGTCCATGTCCTCGGCACCTCGCAGCAGGCACTTGCGAACAAGTTCGCCAAATCCTCCGAGGACAAGTTCGCTGGCGTCGCCTGGGCACCTGGTCTGGGCAACGCGCCGGTGCTGGCCGAAAGCGTCGCCAGTTTTCAATGCCGCTCCGTCAACCGCTACTACGGCGGCGATCACGTGATCTTTCTCGGAGCAGTCGAAGCCTATGCCTACAATGCCAGGGAATCTCTGCTGTTTGCGCGAGGGACATATGGCCGGTTTCTTGCCGACGATGACCGCAAGAATTCGCCCTAGCGCTTGCTCGTATTCGACGGATCAATGGTCCGCCGATGATAATTTGTAGATCTCCAGCGCGTCAGCATCCGCGCCACATGCGGCCTTCGCCAGTCTGAACAGTTGCCCTGCAAGCGATGCCATCGGCACAGGCGTCGATGTTGCCTGCGCGACATCGGCAACGGTATCGAGGTCCTTGAGCATTGTTGCGATGTGACCAAGCGGCGGAGCGTGAATGCCCTGGGCCATTCGTGGCACGAAGAGCTGAAGCGGAATGGAATCCGCAAAGCCACCGGCAAGCGCTTCGGGCAAGCGATTGGCGTCAATTCCCGAGTTCACGGCAAGGCGCGTTGCTTCCGCAAGAACGGCCATCGCGCATCCGACGATCACTTGATTGCACAGCTTTGTCGTCTGGCCCGCGCCGATAGGCCCCATGTGGGTGAACCTGCGCGCCATCGCGAGGACGTAGGGGCGTACCCTTTCGATGTCGGCGGCATCTCCGCCGGCCATGATCGCGAGCGTGCCTTCCTCGGCGCCCTTGGTGCCGCCGGATACGGGTGCGTCGATCCAGCCCGCGCCATTGGCCTCCTTCAGCCGCCTCGCAAGGTCGCGCGCTGCGTCAGGATGGATCGAAGAGAAGTCGACGACGAGCTTGCCCGCACCGGGAGCGGCCGCAAGACCTCCGGTTCCGAATATCACCTCTTCCACGGCCGCGGCGTCAGTGACGCACATGAAGGCGATGTCCGATCCAGTCATGACGTCGCAGGGCATTACTGCGCGCCTGGCACCGGCTTCGGCTAGCGGAGCGACTTTGCTCTCTGACCGGTTCCAGACCGTGACCTGATAGCCAGCCTTGAGCAGGCGATGGGTCATGGGGGTCCCCATCAGCCCGAGGCCGAGGTAGCCGAGCCGCTCGACGCCTTGCGAGCTTGTCTTGCTGGTATCAGCCATAAGTTGCTTCCTCCTGTCGCAGCGCAACTGCCGACCTACCATACATGGGACGTGCGACGGCGAAACCGGGCGGGCTTGCATGGCTTGCTTGATTGTTTGAACCATGAAACATTTGGACCGGTCGGGGTGGGTGGCGCCGGTCGGCGCCGGAGCAACGGAGTGGGCGCGATGCGAACGGTTTCGAGGTTGATGCTGGCAACCGCTGTGGTGGTGTCCGTGATTGCGGGCGCAGGTCCGTCACGGGCGCAGCAGACGATCCGCGTCGGCTGGACCATTCCGGCCGAGGAATCCAAATACTGGATGATGCGCAGGCCGGCTGAATTCCCCAATATCGGCAAGGCCTACAACATCGAATGGACCCAATTTCAGGGCACCGCACCGATGACGCAGGCATTGGCCGCGGGCGCTCTGGATTGCGCGACGCAGGCGCCGCTGTCGCTCTCCAATGGCGTAGTTGGCGGCAATCTCAAGGCCTACATCGTGGCGCAACATGTGTTCGAGAAGCCTGGCGGCTTTTCGGTCTATTGGGCCGTGATGGACGACTCGCCGATCAAGACCATCGCCGACCTCAAGGGCAAGACTGTCGGCATTTCCGTGATCGGTGGCGGCACGCAGGGGCCGTTCAATCTGCTCCTGAAGCAGAACGGCGTCGATCCGGCCAAGGATATCAAGCTGGTCGAGGTCGGATTTGCCGTATCCGAGGACGCGTTGCGCCAGGGTCGCGTCGACGCCGTCAACATGAACCAGCCGTTTGCCGCGCGCGCCGAGGCGAAGGGCGGCACCCGCAAACTGTTCTCGCTGTCGCAGGCCATGCCTAACATCGTGCACATTCTGGAAGCCTGCCGTGCCGATTTCGTCGACAAGAATCCGGAACTGGTCAAGGCCTACGTCCGCGACATCACGTCAGGCATGAAGAAGGCTTTGGCGAACCGCGAAGAGACCTTGAAGGTCGTGTCTGAAGTGCTGAAGGCACCGGTTCCGGTACTGGAAACTTATCTGCTCAAGGACAACGACTTTGGCCGTGATCCTGGGGCGGCACCGAATTTCCCCGCGATTCAGAAGATGCTCGATATCTATGCAGAGACGGGAATGCTGCCGAAGCTGGATGTTGCTCAGTTTAAGCATCCGACGATCGTCGCTCCGCTGGAATAGACGGAAGAACGAGTTATCCGAACAGTCAGATCGCAATCGCCCGGTCATCCGGGCGTTGCATGAAGAAGATGCACGCATGAAGAAGTTGCGATCACGGGTGACGACAGACGGGCTCGACCGGGCTCCGCACCGCGCTTTCATGCGTGCGATGGGGCTCGACGACGCCGCGATTGCCAGGCCTATGGTTGGCGTCGTCAGCATGAAGGGCGAGCAGACGCCCTGCAACATGACCCACGACTTCCAGGTCGCCGCGGCGAAGACCGGGATTGAGGAGTCGGGCGGCACGCCGCGCGAATTTTCGACCGTGTCGGTCTCCGACGGCATCAGCATGAATCATGAGGGAATGAAGTTTTCCCTGTTTTCGCGCGAGCTGATTGCCGACTCGATCGAAGCCGTCGTCCATGGCCTCGCCTACGATGCGCTGATCGGGTACGGCGGATGCGACAAGACCCTTCCCGGCGTGATGATGGGCATGGTCCGTTGCAACGTGCCGTCCATTTTCATCTATGGCGGCAGCTCGCTGCCTGGGCGCTTGGACGGGCGGACGCTGACTGTGCTCGATTCCTACGAGGCTGTCGGCGGTTTCATGACGGGTGAGATCGACGGCGCTACGCTCGAGCGTATCGAGCGCGCATGCCTTCCGACCATCGGCGCATGTGCTGGCCAGTTCACCGCGAACACCATGGGGATGGTGTCGGAGGCAATGGGCCTGACCATTCCAAACGTTTCGATGGTGCCCGGGGTCTATGCTGAACGCGCGCAGATCTCGCGACGCGCCGGGCGACTGATCATGAAGATGCTGGAACGAGGCGGGCCGTTGCCACGCGACGTCGTGACGCGAAAATCCCTCGAGAACGGCGCGGCAATCGTTGCCGCGACGGGCGGGTCGACCAACGCTGCGCTGCATCTGCCCGCCATCGCGAACGAGGCCGGCATCGCATTTACGATCGATGACGTCGGTGAGGTCTTTGCCAGGACACCACTGATCGGAAACTTGCGGCCTGGGGGCAAATACACGGCAAAGGACGTCTACGATATCGGCGGCGCCGGCGTCGTGATCCGGGAGTTGATCCAAAGCGGACATATCGATGGCAGCTGCCTGACCATCACCGGCCGCACGCTTGCGGAGGAATATGGAGCTGCCAATGCGCCCGATGGAGAAGTCGTTTACACCTCGCTTGCCCCGATCATGCCGGACGGCGGGGTGGCGGTGCTGAAGGGCAATCTCTGTCCGGACGGTGCAGTCATCAAGGTCGCAGGCTTGAAGAGCCAGTACTTCGAGGGGGTCGCGCGCGTATTCGAAGACGAGGAGGCCTGTGTCAGGGCCGTCCGTGACCGCAGCTACAAGGCGGGCGAAGTTCTCGTGATCCGCAACGAAGGGCCCGTCGGAGGCCCCGGCATGCGCGAGATGCTCGGCATCACGGCGTTGATCTATGGCCAGGGCATGGGCGAGAAGGTGGCCCTGATCACCGATGGTCGGTTCTCCGGCGCCACCCGCGGCATGTGCATCGGCTATGTCTCCCCCGAAGCGTTTGTAGGCGGTCCGCTGGCGCTCGTTCGCGACGGCGACAAGATCCGGATTGACGCGGCCGGGCGTCGCATGGATGTGCTGCTCGACGAACAGGAGCTCGCTGCGCGCCGGCGCGATTGGAAGCCGCGGCCGCCACGTCACCGCGCAGGTGCGCTCGCGAAATATGCGCGTCTCGTCGGGCAGGCGCCGGGTGGAGCTGTGACGCATGAGGGCCCGGCAGAATGGCCCTGGTTCGAACAATGAGCCGCGCGGGTGGCGGAAACAGCAGCCGATCTGGCAGGTTTCTTGCTAAGCTCGAGCCGCTGACAGAGGACATTCAGCAGACTGGTTGCGACGTTGCACGCGTGAAGTGAGAGCGGGATGAAGGTAGTGCCTTCGAGATCGAGTGAATGGGTGAGACCGGTGGCGCCACAAAAGCCGGCTTCTGCGATCATCGAGATCGATCGCGTCTCGCAGGTTTTTCAGACCTCGGCGCGCAAGGACCATTTGGCGCTCTCGGACATCTCGCTGACGATCGAGGAAGGAGCCTTCGTTTCAATTCTCGGGCCATCGGGCTGCGGCAAGTCGACACTGCTTTACATCGTCGGAGGCTTCGTCAGCCCAACCAGTGGTGCGGCGAGGATCAAGGGGCAGGCGATCACAGGACCCGGTCCAGATCGCGGACCGGTGTTCCAGGAGTTTGCACTGTTTCCCTGGAAGACGGTCTTGGGCAATGTGATGTACGGACCGCGCCAGCAAGGCGTCCGGGTGAGCGAGGCTGAAGCGCAGAGCCGCTCGCTGATCGAGATGGTCGGCCTCAAGGGCTACGAGAACTTCTATCCCAAGGAGCTGTCGGGCGGCATGAAGCAGCGCGTGGCGCTCGCGCGGACGCTTGCCTACCATCCTGAGGTCCTGTTGATGGACGAGCCGTTCGGCGCACTGGACGCCCACACCCGGACTCGCCTGCAGAACGATCTCCTGAATATTTGGGAGCGCGACCGCAAGACGGTGCTGTTCGTGACCCATTCGGTCGACGAGGCCGTCTTCCTGTCGGACAAGGTCGTGATGATGTCGAAATCGCCCGGCCGCATTCGGCAAGTGATCGACATCGATCTTCCGCGGCCGCGCCGCCGCAACGAGCTGCTGCTCGATCCACGCTATCAGAAATACGTCGTCGACATTGAGCGTATGTTCGACGAGAGCGATGAAGCCGGGTCTGCCACGTGATATCGCCGGCCGCCCTGATCAGACGTGCCGCGCCGGTGTTGGCCTGCATCGGGTTGCTGGCGGTGTGGCAGGTTGCCTCGCTCGCATTGAAGAACGACAGCTTTCCAACGGCGATCGAGGCGATTCGTGCTGTTCCTGACATCCTTGGCGACAAGGAAGCTCTGATCAACATACTGGCCTCGCTTCGCCGTATGGCGATGGGGTTCGGTGTAGCCGTGCTTTTCTCGATTCCGCTTGGCCTGTTGATGGGGCGCAGCCGGGCCGTCGCAGCCTTCTTCAATCCGCTCCTGATGGTAATCTATCCGGTCCCGAAAGCAGCCTTGATGCCCATCATCATGCTGTGGCTGGGCGTCGGTGACGTCACAAAGACGCTGGTGATCTTCCTCGGCGTCAGCCTGCCCGTGATCTATCACAGCTTCGAGGGCGCCAAGGCGGTGGAAGAGAAGATGCTGTGGTCAGGCGCAGCGATGGGTCTCTCACCCCTGCAGCGCCTGGTCCGGATCGTGCTGCCTGCCGCGCTGCCGGAGATCCTGACCGGGTGCCGCACGGGATTGGTGCTGGCGCTGATCACGATGATCACCAGCGAGATGATCGCCCGTCAGTCGGGTGCAGGAAACATCCTGTTCAACGCGCTCGACATGGGGCAATACGACACCGTCTTCGCGATGATCATCATCGTGGGAGCAATGGGCATCTGCCTCGATGCGATCTTCGAGCGGATCCGTGCCAGGCTGGTGCGCTGGTCCGAGCCTCAGTTCGACATGCCGCTGAGCTTCTCATGACATCGCGTCTCATCCCAGCAAACCTCCTCCTTGGGCTCGCGCCGATCGCGCTGGTGATCGCGGTGTGGCAGGGCCTCGTCTCGTTCGGCTTTGCGCCGGCGACCTTGCTGCCGCCCCCGGGCTATGTCTTCAGCCGTCTCTTTCAACAGCTCGTGACGTGGACGTTTCAGCAGGAGATTGCGGCGACCCTGGTCCGGCTGTTTGCAGGTTTTACGATCGCGGTCGTGCTCGGCGTCAGTATCGGCATCGCCGCCGCCGCTAGTCCGGCAATCAACGCGGTGGTGCGGCCGATCGTGCGGGTATTGGCGCCGTTGCCCAAGGTTGCGCTCTATCCTGCATTGCTCTTGCTGCTCGGTTTTGGCCACGGATCGAAGATCACACTGGTGACGGCGGACGCGCTTTTTCCCATTCTCTTGTCGACCTATTACGGCGCATCGACAGTCGAGCAAAAGCTGATCTGGTCGGCTATGGCGGCGGGAACACCGCGCTACGAAATCCTGTTCAAGGTGGTATTGCCCGCGGCGATGCCGTCGATCCTGACCGGCTGCCGGATCGGCCTTGTTATTTCTTGCATCGTGGTGTTTCTGGCTGAGATGATCACGTCGACGGACGGGCTGGGCCATGCCCTCGTTACGGCGGCGCGGACGTTCCAGGCTGTCGACATGTTCGTGCCATTGATCACGATCTCGCTGCTGGGGTTGATTCTGAACGCCTTGTTGGGCGCCGTGCGATCGTACCTCCTACGGGGCTTTCCCGAAGCGTGATCTGACTGAACAATAACTAAGATACCGGGAGAGAAGCATGCTGGCCGATCGCATCGAAGCAAAATGGATCGACGCATTTTGTGAGATATTTGAGCGATGCGCCGTCAAGGCCGGCGATACCGCGGCAATTCTCTCCGAAACCCAGTCGCGCGCGTTGAATGTTCATCTGGCGGAGCTCGCACTGCTGCGCATGGGCGCGCGGCCATTCCACGTGGTGATGCCGACGCCGCGCAATCGAAATATCGTTCCGGTCCGCTCGACCGGGGCGAGCGAGGCAATCCAAAAGCTTGGTCCGGTCATTACTGCACTTCAGCAGGCCGGCTTTGTCGTGGATTGCACCATCGAGGGCTTGATGCATGCGGTAGAGACGCCTGAGATCCTCAAATCAGGCGCGCGAATCCTGGTGATTTCGAACGAGCATCCCGAAGCGCTGGAACGGATGGTGCCGGATCCGGCGCTGGAGAAGCGCGTCCGCGCCGCAGCCAAAATGCTGCGCGGCACCAAGCGCATGCGAGTGACCTCGAAGGCCGGCACGGCGCTCGACGTCGACATGGTGGGGGCTTCAACGGTCGGTGTGTGGGGCTGGACCGACAAGCCCGGCACGCTGGCCCATTGGCCCGGTGGCATCGTCGTCAGCTTCCCCAAGAGCGGGACGATCAACGGCACGCTGGTGATGGCGCCCGGCGACATCAACCTGACCTTCAAGCGTTACCTGACCTCGCCGGTCAAGATGACGTTGAAGGACGATTATGTCGTCGAACTGGAAGGCGAGGGCACGGATGCCGCGATGATGCGCGCCTATCTTGCCGCCTGGGGCGACCGCGAG